>Ga0222667_1000035_pt1 | contig 89769 bp, 142 predicted proteins | sample AntAcemetagen657_FD_179854 | JGI IMG/M metagenome (GOLD analysis project Ga0222667, IMG submission 179854) | Saline water microbial communities from Ace Lake, Antarctica - #657 | ecosystem: Environmental > Aquatic > Non-marine Saline and Alkaline > Saline | place: Antarctica: Ace Lake... | reverse complement strand
TTTCTTACATCGTCTCGTACCATAGCGTCTACTTGATTAGCTAAAGCTTGATATGGAAATGAAGTTAATGAGGTTCCAATCATACTCATTTCAGCTTTGAAGAAAAACAAATCTTCTGATGCATTGAAATTATATAGTTTAGATAAAAAATTACTTCGATTAATTTCAGGAGGCTTCTCACCTTTCTTAAGTTTAACTATAGACTTCATATATTTGATTAATAATTTAGCACGATCAGGCTCTATAGTATTAAAGAATCCAATTTTAATTAGCTTTTCCACAATTCCTTTATTAATTACCCGCTTAGAATAATCTTTTGATGTGAGAAACTCTTGGAAATTGTCATAGTGAATATTTGCAATATTGTTTAACTCTTCAGATGCTCTAACGCCAATTCCTTTAATTTGATTAATACCTAAAATAATAACTTTATTATTAATATTAGTTGATTCGCGATAAATATTATTAATCTGCGGAGGGATAATTTGAATCTCTAATCCTAATTGTTCAATTTGCTCTTTAACAATTGGCAAGAACTCTATAGGATCTTCATGACGCAGCATTGCAGTATACCATTCTATTGGATAATATTGTGATAAGTAAGCGCACATAAAGGCGTTATGTGCATAACTAACAGCATGTGCTTTAACGAATGAATATTTTGAGAATTGCTTCATTTTTTCCCATAGTAACTCTAACGATTTATTTGAAATTCCTTTTTTTGCTCCATTTTCAATGAAAGAATCGTAAAATTTCTTTTGCCATTCAGCAAATTTCTTTGGATTACTTTCTCTCATTGGATTCCCCTTAGATAAGAAATTACGGAAATTATTTAAATCAATAATACTATAATCTCCTATAGCTTTTCCTATATGCATTAATTGCTCTTGATATAGAATATGATAGCTAGTATTCTTAATAATAGGCTCTAAGTGAGATAGTAAGTCTTCAGGCCAAAGAGATCTTTCTTTTATCTCTCCATTCTTTACTCCCTTCATAGTTTTATTCATTCCAGCTTGTAATGGACCTGGACGATATAAAGCAATCAATTGGGCAAGCTCTTCAATATTAGAAGGCTTAAGATCGCATATTAATTGTTTCATTCCGCTAGAACTAATTTGAAAAAATCCGTCTGTAAGTGTAGTATTAATTCTATCATATACCATATTATCATCAACATTAACACCTTCAAATTCTAATAATTTATTTACTCTATCTAAATTCCAATCATCATATTTCTCTCTTAATAATTTACCTACATCTTCAAATATACGTAATGTTCTAATGCCTAAGAAATCAAATTTAATTTGACCTACATATTCTAACTCTCTGTAATTACCAGATTCAGAATAGCCAGAGCCATGCGCATATTTATCATTTGCTACAGGTGTCAGAGGAACAATACTTTGTCCCTTAGGAAGAATACAAACTCCTCCTGCATGAATACCTATGTTAGATAGGTTCTTAATTAATAAGTTAAACATATAGTGAAGATTATAGTTAGGAAATTTATTATTAAAATGTTGTTCTAAATCTTCTACTTCAGCTAATTCCATAAACGAATCAACATCATATTGATCAAGATTATATTTGTCAACTAAATCTGAAAAGTAGTATCCAGAAGAAACATAGTCTTTCTTTGGATATGTAATATTAAAAACCTTAAACATATAATTAATTAAATTTTTGAGACCTAACTTACTTTTATTAGCAACAACAGTAACGTCACTATTTGGATAGAGACTTTGAATAATATTTATTAGATCTTCTCTATTTGAGCAATCTACATCAATATCAGGATAATCAATTCTATCTTCACTAATAAATCTTTCAAAAATCAAATTATATTTTATTGGATCTAGATTAGTAATATTTAACAAATAGGAAACCAAACTTGAAGCTGCTGAGCCACGACCTACACCAAATACAATTCCTTGTTTTCTACCCTCTTCAACAATTTCACTTACAGCTAAAAAATAGTCAATAAAATTTTTCTTGCGTAATAATTTTGTTTCATAAGCTAAACGTTCCATATATTGTGTACGCTCTTCCACTGGAATAATACCATCTATTTTTTCATTCCAGCCACTATAAACAAGATCAGAAAACTTTTGTAATTTTTCTTCTTCTGTACTATTATGATATGTGAACACTTGAGGTTGAAATAATTCTATCTCTTCTAATTCATCAAAAATATTAAGCGTTTCATTTATTGCTTCACTCATATCCTCTTCTGTTATTCCAAATTCTTTAATTTCCAATGCTTCAAAAAACTCATCAGAATTTTTTAACCAAACTGAATAATGAAGATGGCCTACTTTAAGAAATTGCTCCAATGTTGTTTTCCAACCCATTGCTACAGCAACCGCTTGATATTTTACATCGTCTTTTTTAATTATATGAGCATCAGAAGTTACAATAGCTTTAAGATCATATTTCTCTTTAAAAATTTTATTAGCACAATTTACTCTAAGTTGCTTATCCGTATCATCTAAGTATACTTGGTATTCAATATAAGTATTTTCTTTACCAAATATTTCCATTATTTTAATGAGATTTTCATGAGCAGCTCTAATATCGTTATTTTTAAGAATAGGCAGATTCCAATATCCACCAACGCAAGCTCCTGAACATTTTACGTTTCCTCTTTCGTCTCTAATTACTTCTTCTAATATATCTAATGTAACTACAGTAACTCGCTTTCCGCTTCTCATTTTAAGTATTTGCCCACGTTGAATAGCTAAATTATTAATTTGAATTATTTGCTCATAACCTCTCTTGTTTACTCCAAATAAAACAAGATGACCTTTTTGATTTTCGCGTGGATTATCAAAATTATATTTATCTTCAAGATATATTTCAACCGAAGGCATATATTTTAAATTATATTTTTTTGCTGCATTAAAAGTTTCCATCATTCCGTTTAGTGTACCGTGTTCAGATAATGATATTGCTTGTACATGTTGCTCTGGATTTTCGCTGATATATTTTGCTCACTGATCTGGAGTACCTACTCCATCATGTATTGAAAATGTACTATGATTATGTATGTTAAATATTTGTTTCATTATTAATTGTTCCTTTTTAAAAAATATAACTTCTTTATCCTCGAGTATTAACTGAGTATTATTCATTAAGTGAGTCACATATCGAACCTCTGCTCTATCTCATTTTCGCATTTCAGTAATTCCAGATACTTGATCTGGTTCGTATCAATTGTGAAATCTCTTATCCTTTGCTCAATTAATAGTTCTTTTCATGATCTCTGCTTCAATTTTTAATGCTTGATCTTCATTTTCAACAGTAATTGTCTTTATAATTTTAGTTATTGGAAATGTTTTTATAATAGGATTGGGCTCATCAGCACCTGCATATCGTAATCGTATAAGAGCATTATCAAATTGAGTAATACCTATTTTATATACACAATAAGGTCAACCTGGAAGTTGACCTCTTTCGAGTCTTGCTAAATATACCTTATACATAAAGTCCTTCAGCGAATAAGTATAGATTTGAAGCTATTATATCTAGCCCTATAGTACTATTAGTACTTTTAACTTTTTTCAAAAAAAGCGCTTGCTTACCTTTGTATGCGAAGTCATTTATGATTTTAATAACCATTGTGCGCTTTTTTTCTATATCATGTTCATTATAGATCAACTGCATATCATCTTTTGAAATCTTATTTGCATGTGAACTTACATATTTTAACTTTCTTTCTGCTTTAAAATCCTGCACCTGTGTTCTTTCTCTCATTTTAATAACCTCCAAGTTATATTTTTTTAATCTTACATATATATATAATATAAGCAAATTACAAAAAATAGTAACTACTTTTTTATTTTAATTCTCGCCCTGCTGTCATTATTGCAGTAGCCATTATATCGTCTGAATGAATAGATTCATGATTGTTAACTATAATAGAATAGTCTAATATTCTGTTATCTAATTCTTTATCTAATTCAAAAGCTATATTTCTAACAATGTCTTCTACAAACATTGGACCACCGCCAGTATCTACAAATTTCTTATTCTCATCATAATACCCACCCATATAAGACCTTTCAGTTACATATTTCTCGTCTCCTCTTTTAAGAGTTGATCATGTAGGAGATGATACATTTTCTCTAATAATTTCCATTATATCTTCGATTCACATTGTTCTTCCTTCTATAAATTCAAATGTAACCTCAATTGTAGATTTTTGATTATGTGCTCCAAAGCCAGCATTGTTTATTTTATTAAGTAATACCGGAGGAAATTGAGCATGTTGTATAAGTAAACTCTCAGTCATTGTCAGGTTATTTTTTAATAATGACATTTCTTTGCTACAAGGACATAATGACATCTCAGTAGTTTTAACTGTAATGTAGTTGAATAATTTATCATCTTTTAGTTTACTCTCAAATGTAATATTGACCGGCTCTATTGACGATACCTTTTCAATTGGAGATAATGTATCATATAAATATTCAAAATTTGCCTTAATATAAATATCAGTTGCTCCATGAGCCTCTTGAAGCGCATATACAAAATCATTTAAATTTGTAAATCCATCTTTATTTCTCTGCAACACTTCATTAATTGCTCTGCTAATGCGAGACATATTTATCCCTTTAACATCTTCTACAAGATTACAGTAGCTTGAAATTGTTGCTATTGTACTGAAGCTTTTTGAATTACCTTTCTGGAATATATGAAAGGGAACTTTGATTCCTCTCACTCCAACTTTCTCTATTGGAAGCTTTTTAAATCCAGTTGTGTTTTGTTGTACGTCGGGTAAACTCATTTAATTCTATACTCCTATTATATCTTTTATTTTTTTCATTCTTTCCTCTACCGTTCCAATAATTGTATGTACATTGGTTACATTATTTCGACCAATATAGTTGTGAAAAACTTCATGAGTCTTTAGTTGAAACTCTTCATCTAAACTCCGGAAACCATCATCAACTATTTTGAACTCTGGTGGAAAGTAAAAGACGTAATCAATCTTTTCCATTTCCCTTTCCCATAGATTATGTATATAGTTAAAAATCCAATATTCAATGTTATCTTCCAATAAGTGAGTGTAAACAAGACAATCCAATATACACCTATCCAGAACTACATTCTTTTTGAATCCGTTAAAATAATGAGCGTTAGCAATCATCAACTGAGTGTCTCCGTTTCCTTGTTCATTAATTTGAATTCCATATTTTTTATGTAAATTTCTGACAATTTCTTCTACAAATTCGTAATTACTAAATTCAGGCAATTTTTTCATTGCCTTCAATATTGTAGATTTTCCAACACTCTGGGCACCGGATAATGCTATTCTCATTTATGTTTCCTTTAATAATTTAACAATATTTTTATTGAAGTATTTGTTTAAATAATAATCAATTTTATCGTCAAATTTAATTTCTTCCTTTACCCAGTTACAGCCAAAAACTGGATTAATTATTTTACTAACTATTGATAATAATATTCTTGAATTAGAACGTGGTATGTATTTTGCCACGTCTATTTTATTATTTTTCAAAAATTTATTAATATATGTATGTGGTTTTATCTCAACATCATTAATATATAAATTATCTTTTTTTGTAAAGACATTAAGAAATTCTACTTTATTTCTCTTATAAAGAATTATAATTTTATTGTCATCTTGTATTTTTAAATGTTTAAAATATGTTGGCTTATTATAATAATTTACAAACCTTCTTAAAAGCCCTATTTGAGTCCCCATACCTGATTTTTCATTAAAAATCATAATAATATTTTTATCATAAAAAACTTTTTGTAAAAAAGTAAAATATCTAATGTCACCAATATAATATACATTTTTTGCAGTTTTAAGAATTGGAGAATGTTTATATGCATTTTCTCTATGTTTGATTATAAAAGTTTCATCGATTAATTTACAATTAGGCGTTATCATATCATAATAACCACACAATGTTGTTGCAGAAACAATCCCTGGACCTGATGGTGTGACGTAGTAGTAATTATTTTTACCCGCGACTAAATTTATAAAATCTTGTCTTGCATTATGAAATGCTCCTTTGTAAAGTTTATGTAACGGCACATCATATTCAAAATGATATTTAACCTTCCCACAGGTCATCATAAATACAGTATCATTATTAAGTAGTTTTATATCATTAATGTTCATTTATACTCCAAATCTTTCTGAATTGTTCAATGTTATATTGTATGTCATTCCATTGTTCTCTATCAACTTTTTTATCAAAGATATCAACCATTTTTATTTTATTCTTTGTAAATAAGCCTTTTTGTTCTTGATATTTAATATTTAGTATACCGTGAATGATAGGGTTTGATGTATCAACGGATTCTATCCAATCAAATTGTTTGTAAAACTTACCTGCTTGAGGTAATACACAACCTAATATGTGATGCTTTATATTTGTATTAATGATACCATCTTCAACCATTTTTTGGATCAAATCCATTCTACCAGTCATTCTACCAAAATCAAGTCCAATATCTCCTTGCATGCAAAAATCATCATACACTTTATCAACAAAATTAAAAGCTATTTTATCAGCATTTCGTTCCATATATTGATAACACTTAACCATTTCTTCATATGTCTTTCCATGGACTACTCCTATTTTATTTCCTGGTAGATCTCCATGATTCTCTATCCAACTCTCAAACTGTGCAATAGTTCCATCACAATCCTCTAAAACGTCTGGAACTATATAATCAGTCGGATTTAATGTGTGAATCCATTGTGAAAACTCTTCTGCATCAAAAGCGGTACCAAGTTCAAATATACTATTATCTAAAATAACGCGTCTTCCTAATTTCAATGACTCTTCAAAAAAATTATAATATTTGCCATTACTATCAAATAGATGAACTAGAGCATAATCATAATCATTATATTTTCTACTCTCTTCTAATAAGCATAACGGTGATTCGTGTGATATTTGCATAAATTTATTTTCCTTCTTTCTTTTAATTATAATAAAATAATGCCCTTTCTTATACTACAATGATAATATAAAAGAAAAGGCAAAAATAGTAAGTTATTTATTATAAAAATTTAGCTATTTAGTCAACCAATCACTCATACAAACTCTCATAATAAGTTACAGCTTTAATTCAATCTTGTAACTCATATAGAGGATCGATTTCATCGTTATCTAAAAACGCCTCTGTACGTTCGACGCAGGTGCCGCATTTTCCACAAGGACTCTCTTCACCACGATAACAGCTCCAAGTTAGCTCATATGGAACATCTAATTCAAATCCCAATTCACATATATCACTCTTACTCATATTTATAAATGGCGCCATTAACTTAACTCTATTATATGTTCCTTCACACGCAGCGGATTTAAACGCATCAATAAATGATTTACGACAATCTGGATAAACTGCGTGATCACCTGCATGATTTCCTAAGAAAATTGAGCCAATGTCATTTGCTTCTGCATATGCTGTTAGTACTGATAAAAGTATTCCATTTCTAAATGGAACTACAGTAGATTTCATATTATCTTTAGCATAATGACCTTCGGGTATCTCATCTGCTCCTGAAGTTAAGCTACTGTTAGAGATCTTATTTAAAAAATCTAATTTAATAATTTCAAACGGTACCCCGAGCTCTTCACATTGTAGTTTTGCAAACCCTAGTTCCTTCTTATGATTTTGTCCATAGTCAAATGCTATAGCTTTCATATCATAGCCGAGATCAATGATAGCGTGATACAATAATGTCGTACTATCCATTCCACCAGATAATGCTATTAGTCCTTTTTTCTTTTCCATTTATTTTTCCTTTTTATCTTTTATAATAACTTCACTATCAATTATTTCATCTGAGCTTCCAAATCCGTTTTCTCCACGAATTGTTTCCACTTCATTAAATTCCTCTTCCGTAATTTCAGTGAATGTAAACCCAGGTACTCTATGTACTTTACATTGTACAATAGCTTTTCCTTTGAGAATAGAAATATCTTCTTTCCCCAAATTATACATTTTTACAGATAAGGGTCCTTTATATCCAGCATCAATAATTCCCGGATGAACTCTCAAATCATATTTGATACCGTGGCCACTTCTGGTTGCAAATTCAATATATCAACCTTCAGGAATTAATACTCTTAATCCGTTTGGTATCATAGCACTTTCGCCTGCGGGAATTACGGTATTTCTAATCGCTATTAAATCAAAGCAAGCACTAGTGCCTTCATAAGCTACACACGGCATAACAGCTCTTTTATCTTCTCTTCAAAATTTAAGTTCTAACTCTCTTCAAATTACTACATTATCTATCATCTACTAACTCCTCAACAATTCCTAAAAACTCAGAGCCTATTAATATAATAACTCCAACTGTAATGCTAAATATAAGCGCTACATATCCGAATCCTCTTAACATTGATTTAGCCATGCTAACATCAAAATGATTTATCTTCATACTATACTCCTCTTTTATCGTTCCATATAGAGACCTGGATTCTTGGACTATAATTCCAGCCATTTTCTAGCGCCCATTTAATTACCTGTTTGTTTTTCAATTGTTGAGATTCTGCAGTTATGCCTTCTGGCATTAAGTATATTTGACTTTTGTTAACTTCATACTCTAGATCATCTAATAAACTTTTTATTTCTTCAATATCTTCTTCTTTATCAACTACAAACTTAAGTATACTATTGTCCCAATAACCACCGTAGGTCTCTAGTACATTTAAATTTATTCTCTTTTCATAAGGTTCACCAGAATTGCTTAGTTTTGGAGATACGTTGTAATAAATAAAATCGTCAAATACTGCCGGCATAATTGTACCATTAGTTTCAATTTCTATATGAAAGTCTACAGGTAACTCTCCAATTAGTTTAGTAATCTCTTCCTTTTGTAAAAGAGGCTCTCCGCCAGTAATTACTATACCGTTTGCAGCTTTCAATCTAATATATTCAACAATTTTATCTACACTAATATTAGCACCTTCATTCCAACTGTAAGTAGAATCGCAAAAGTTGCATTTCAAATTACATTTTGCTAATCTTAAAAATACAACATTCATTCCAACAGATTGAGATTCGCCTTGAATTGAATGAAACATTTCAATATATTTAAACATTAAAATCTCCATATTGACAATATGTCTCTTTCCCAACTGCAGTTTCGTATACTCTTACTACGAACTGTAACATTGGATTTTCGCTTACTAATTCTTTATAAAATTGTATACACAAATTTTCTGCAGTTGCATTTTTTTTATCAAATGGTGGAATTTCATTAATAAATTGATGATCATATTTTTCATGTAATTGTTTTATATTACCGAAATCGAATAATATTCCAACTTCATCTCTCTGGTCTACATTACCTTCAATCCAAATTGATATTTTCCAAGAGTGTCCATGCATATTACTACACTTGCCGTCATATCCTCTTAGCTGATGGCAACTGTCAAGAATTGTCTCTGTATAAAGTCTTAATTTTTTTTGCATTCTTTTTTCCCTAATCTTCTAATGGATTAATACTTCTATTTATATGTCCACAATTGGCACATTTATATACCTGAATTGGGAATATTTTATCTTTTGCTAACTTACTTTGTAGCTTACTTACCTTCACTAAAATAAATGCTGGATATCATACATCATGTTCACACTCTTCACATCCTACAACTTCACCTTGTTTTGCTAATTCTTGAAAATTAGCTGTCGGGTTCTTAAATAAATCGTTTTGTTCCATTCAAAGTCCTTTTTCCTTAGTTTTCTATAATATGTTCAAATTTACTTGCTTTGTCAAGAAATGCTTGACCAGAATATCTACGCCCTTTCTCGTCAATTATTTCATATTCCAAGCGATAAATATTACCTGAGTTTACAATACCTTGAAATATTTGTCATCCCTCTTCGGCTAACATTGTGTTGCCTAAGGTTACGCTTCCTATGATTGCAGGTCGTCTTTTCTCTCCATCAATTACTAAATAATACGTCATTGTTTTTCTTTTTTTTCCTTTTATTTTAAATTAATTTCTTTTACAGTAACTGGAAATACATAATTGCTTATGTTATCATTGTAAATCTCAATACTATCATTTCTACCTAAGTTTTCCAAAATTTTCCAATCATACATTGGTGGCGCGTATGCCATAAGTCTACTATACTGTTTAATAATCCATGGATCAACACCGTCAGTCCATATAATATCTCCTCCATTAATAACGCCCTTATTCATTCTTTTATTCATAATTTACTTTTAAACTAATTGTTATAAAACTTATTCCAAAGTACTATAAATAGCTCAAATGCTCCTAGCGTTAGTAGTGATCCAATTAAAATTGCTAATATCTTTTTAACTATTACTAACCACGTTTCAATTGGTAATGTTATAAAAAATGCTATTAGAAATACTGCAATAGAAAGTGCAGCTAATGATACACAAATGGCTGCAGTCATTGATAAATAAAAATCTACTTTATTTTTCATTCTCTATCTCCTCGTTTTCATTATCTGCTATTGTATTATCTCCATCTTTTATTAAAAAATAGAAAAGTGTTATAAGTCCACCTAATACTAGTACTAATATCCAACCAGTTCTAAATAAATATTCAAGTATGTATAATATAAATCCAACTACTGGTAGACAAAGTAGTGCAATAATTACTACAACTACTATAAATATAGTTGCTCGAATAATAACTGGTATTTTTCTATTTGATATAAACTTATATATTAGATTACCTATCTTTTCCGACATTTACTGTCTCCTTATCTTCTCTATAATAAAAGTATTTAAAATGTGGTGTAAATCCTTCATTTATTTTTTCATTCCAGATGCCTGGAAAAATCTTTGCTTTTTTTAAATAGCCTTGAATATTTTTAGCGCCAACCGGATTCATTGAATGAATAATTATATGTGTGTCAGCTGCCTTAGCTGTATCAAGTCCATTTATATTTTCTGTTTGATACATCCATTTTGCTATATCAATTGCATCCCCGCCTGGTCCTAGATCATGATCAAAGAAAATAATATCATATTTATTTTCGCTAAGATAATCAATTGCTTCTTCGACATTATTTGTGTATGTAAGTTTTTGTTTGAATTTAAAAGCATTCTTAAACTTAATCATTCTCTTTGAATCATCCTCTATGATTAATATTAATCTTTCTCCATCAAGCATAATTTCTCCTTAATAATAATAATATAATACTTTTATTCAAAATAGTAACTAAGTTCCATTAAAAAGTGAATACATTAAATAAAGTGCCCAAGTAATCATAGCCAACACTAAAACGCCTACGATGAATTTAAATAAAAATATAGGAAATGTGAAACCAATTATTACAACAGACGTAATTATAAAAGCTGTTAAGAGTGTATATAATACTGCTCTTTTATTAATATCATGTTTATTTAACTTTTCATTAATAAATGCTAATACGATCATTAATACAATAGATATTTTCTTTAACCAATGCTTAATGATATTCATTTTTATTCTCTTTGTACATTTCATAGAGTCCCTCATATATTTGATATATAAAAAATCCGAAAAACGATACCAATATAGTTTGAGTAGTCCATAAGCACATACAGGCTATAAATATTGTAATTCCAATTAATATAGCAAATACTGCTATTAAAGCTTGTATAGCGGCAGTTTGATTTTCAAACCAATCATCTGCTATTTTTAACCAAGTTTTAAGGTAATCAAGCATTTTTCTCTTCTCCAGATTTTGTTCTCTTATCATTATCTGCTTCTACTTTATAACACCATAACCAGATTCTTATCATAAGAGCTAAGATTGCGATCACTAACAAAGAAACTATTGTCCATTTCGCAATACAGAATATTATGAGTCCTAGTATTATAGTTGCAATAACTGTATCTATCAATGCTCTAAACCTGCTTTTAATTCTGAATACCATTTATACATTATCTTTTACCTCTCTTAATTTTCTTTCCATTTCATCAAAATTCCAATTACATTCTGCTTTCGTATTAAGTAAACCAACCATAACATTTTTTCTTGTAGTATCTGGAAACTCTAACATATAATTTTCGATTCTTCGAAGAATCTCTCCAACTACTTTACCTGGCTTAATATCAAGAACTTCCATAATATCATTTCCATCAACTGGAATATTAATCTTATCTGTACCTTCATCTTTCAATTGTTCAATTCTCTTATAGATATTACTTACTTGATTCTCCATTATCCAATCAGGATGATGTGATTTATTATCTGCATCTACAAGTCTTAAAAGATCATCTAGGTGCTTCATTCTTCTTATTAATTTTCTAATAGATGAATCCTTAACAATAACTTCATCTTTCCAGGACTTTACATACATATGATTTTCGACTAAGAAAGTGATATAGTCAACATCATTGTTAGAAAACCTAAGTCCTTCTAATATAGTTTTTGCTATCTGAGCGCCAACTAATTCATGCTTACGAAAATGAAACATCCCGTCTTCTCCAGCTGCTACTGTATCTATCTTTCCAATATCGTGTAGGAGTGCTGCTATCTTTTCTAAAGCACCTCCGCCATTATCTTCTACCTTATCAACAACTTTTAAAGTATGTATAAGAGCATTGTCAGTATGATATTTGTTTAGCGGCATCTGCTTTAAATGATTAATATTATATCCAAACATAAAATTTAACCAGTCGATGCTTTCCGCAATGCGAATAAAATTAGAGAAATTTTTACTACTTGCAGCTTTAATAATTTCATCTTTAATTCTTTCCTTACTAATATTATCAGCAAGTAAAATTGCTTGCATCATAGCATCTATAGTATAAAAATCAATCTTGAAATCATATCTTGCTGCAAATCTAAATCCTCTGATTACTCTCAGAGTATCTTCTTCGAATCTTTCAGTGGCATTTCCAACAGTTTTTATAATTTTATTTTTAAGATCGCTTTGCCCATTAAATGGGTCAATAATTACATCAGGATAGTTCATATCAATTGCCATTGCATTGATTGTAAAATCTCTTCGGGATAAGTCTTCTTCAATTGTCTTTGCAAACTTAACATCTGTATGACGCCCGTCACAATTATGATCAGTTCTGAAAGTTGTAATTTCAAATATTGAACCACTCACTCCAATCATTATAAATGTTACAGTACCAAATGCTGAGCCAGTATCAATTACTTTATATAATGCCTTATCCTCTGATAGTACGCAATTCCAACCTAACATTTCCGCCGGAGTTGCGTCAGTGGCAAAATCATAATCATGCGGCTCATTTCCAAGAACCAGATCTCTAACAGCTCCGCCTACTAGAAATAGTTGACGACCTTTAACATTAAAGACACCTTTTAGTACTCTAATATCTTCTGTCATTATAATTTTTTTCTTAATACTAACCATCTTAATAACCTCCAAGTTATTTTTTAATCTCATATATATAATATAAACTAATTATAAAAAATAGTAACTTATTTTTAAAAAAAAGAGAGAAGGAACATGTCAAAAATCCTTCTCTCCCACCCCTACGGTGTGAATGTAAACCAATTACACTAATCTATTTTCCTACTGAAGATTTCGCCATATTTCTACTAATTTCAATGAAACTTTGAAGTCCGACTGCATCAAACGGATTCAGTGCACTGGTTCCATCTCCGCCCTGACCTAGAACCATTGTAGTTGGAAATACGACTTTCGACAATGCTTGTGCTACACCAATAGCAGTTTCTTTATCAATTTGCGCTTTCAGTAAAGGAGTTAAACCAGCTTTAACAAGCAATGCATTTGCTTTAGCTTCAGTCTCTTTTTCTACAAGGATAGCAGCTGCTTTTTCAATTGCTTCTTTTCTATTCCACTCAGCAACTTCAAAATTCTTTTGTGCCTGAGTAGTAGCTTGGATCTTAATAACCAATTCGTCTGCTTGTGCTTTAGCTATACGAGCTTTACCCATTTCTTCCTCAGTAATAGCATCCTGCTTTGCTCTTTCGGCATTAGCACGAGCAACAACTTTTTGCTGTTCAGCTTCTTTCTTCTTTGAAATTAAATTATCAATAGTAGCATCAAAGTCAATTTCTTTTATAATGAACTGGAGAATCGAAATATTATATCTTATAAAAGGACTTTCTTTCCTTACTATCGGTAATCCGTCTTTGGTAAGTTTTAAAACAGTTTCTCGTTCGATAAAATCATTACCTTCGGTATCTTGAACTTTCTTTTCAACAGAAACCGTTTCATAAATTCCGAATCGAATTTGATTCTCTGCCAATGAAGTAAATTCCGCACGTCTGGTGGAATATGATTCTTCAGCTTTCATTAATGTAGCAGTTTGCATAAGAGCTTCTGATACTACTTGTCGAATTAAATCTTGCTGAATTGCAGTGTAACTTTTAAATTCTCTATGTAGTGATAACTCATCTTGTTCTTTTTGACTTAACTTAAATTTAATAGCTCCAGAAATATCTGCAGTACCACCATCGTTGAATCTAACTTTAATTGGTTGTGAATCTTCACCTACTCCACCGTCGAGATCTGACTTTGAAAAATAGCTCATATCAGAAATCTGATATTTTGTTAACTTAGCAAAAAATTGTGGGAATACTCCCGGTTCATTTCTCACTGTCATATTACCTGTTAGAGCTGCCTGTTTAACGATGTAATAACCTGCATTGTTTGTTTCTACTAAACTTCCTGCTAATGCAACTAATACTATAGCTGCGACTACGAATAAAATTACAGCAATTGTGCCTTTACCCATTACTTTACCTTCCTTTTTTTGAGCTCTTTTTCGAGCTTCTTTATTTTCTTTTTTATCCTTTCTTTTTCTAACTTGATACGTGCTTCATCAAGTTTTTCCTCTTCTGTTTTTGTCGATAACCAGATAGTGATTTTTTCTCGAGATGTCCATAGTAGCCACATAACGACTATAATCACTATAAATGTTGATAATGGTAACATTCTTTTTTTATTCTCCTTTTTTCTTCTTTTAATTTTATGGAATCCAAACCATAAGTCCTAAGCCGAAAAAAAATACTATTACTCCTAAAATAAAAGTTAAGAATGCATATTTGAAATAACTTGTCTCATTCTTATAAATATTATTACCCCAGAGTACCATTGCTATATTCACTCCAATTATTACAATATCTCCAGCTATTTTAAATAAAGTATAAATCATTTAATTCTCCTTTTTCTTCTTTTTAAATTAATGATAACGATTATACTGATCTCTATTATCTGCTATTATGCAAGCAACTATCGTATAAACTGCTTCGAGTACAAATACTATAACTATACCCCATCCACCGATTGTAATATACATTAAGAATATTATTAAGTATAATAAAATAACTCCTAGAACCATACCTAATATATAGTATATTGCAATTTCCCAGGGCGACTTCTTTTCAAAACTTTCAATGAATTTTCCAATATTTTCCAATATTTTCCAATATTTTCCAATATTTTTTTCATATAATTTTTCATTTATCTTGACCACCTATCTATACTAATAAAGATAGCTATTAAACTATATATCACTGTAGTACAAACTGTATTACCAAGATTCACATAAATCATATAAAAGAAAAAAGAAACAATAGAAGCTATTATTGCAAATGTAATTAAAGTAACTAATGATGAAAGCCAAATACTCATATGTTTTAGATTACTATAAAAATCTTTAATTTTACCATATAACTTCTTAGTATCTTTTACTACACCATTAAATGTATTAATCATCCAGTTCTCCTCGATTAGTTTTTATTATAATAAGTGCCATAATATATGAGATACCTATACCGGCTAAAGCAATCATACCGCCAGCTCCTGAAATATTAAAAATTAATCTAATAAATAAAGCAAATATTATTGCTCCAATAATTGCAGTTATAGACTAAATTAATGCTGCAAATTCTGAATTCTTGTTTTTGAGATTTTTATAAAAATCTACTATACTATTAAATATTTTTTTCATCTTTTTCCTCCTATTAATAACTCTCGAATTCATGTATTATTGCTAAAATTATAATATATATAAATGCAACAGTAAGTACAATTAATACACCTGGTGAACCAAAAAGATTGCTTACTATTTTAAAAAACAGTCCAACTATCCCAAGTATTATTGGTAAGGTCACAACAATGATTCCGGTACACCAAGCTGCTTGTACATACTTTGACTTTTCAATAATTTTTTCAAATAAATTATCAATTCTTTTTCTTAGCTTCATTTATAACTTCTCCTATGTTTTGAAAATAATCTAAACGGAAACATTACTTTCAGTGTTACTAAAAATCCAATTACACTAAAGACCATTAATGACACTCCAATAATATATTCCACAATTACCACCTATCTACTTTCTCTACTACGATATCTTTCTTTGACTTAAGCTTATTAACAGCATATACTACTAACCAAAATGGTATAGCTACAATCAATGCAAGAACTACTGCTACGAATGAAATTGTTATTGCGCAGTAATCAATAAAGTCTGGCTTCTTGTCTTCCTTATACATACATTTCTTCATGATTTCTCCTCATAAAACCTTCTCGATTAAAATACCTAACTTTGAATCCACCCTGATAAGTTCCTGGTAATGGAATCATTGCATTGCTATTAATTACTATTTCGTTTTTATCATTACTTCTCTTCGCACCGCAATCAAGTATATGAGTTAGTTCATATAGATTAAATTTCTTTGGAATAGTGGAGAGCTTTAACACTACATGATAGCCACCTCGAGTTTCAATAATAAAGAAATAAATATTTTGACTTGTCATATCATTAATAAATTTATCTAATAAATAGCAATCTTTTTCTTTATCAATATCGAAATCAATATCAATAAAATGCTTACTACCACGAGCTTTCTGAATACAATTCATATATTCAATATCACCATGTCTCATTTTTGTCATCATTGTATTAGTATCTTTACCACCTAGACTAGCAATTAAAAGTTCACTACTAAATTGAGCCATATTTTTAGCAAACATATGATAAGCTTTAATCGTACTTGAAGGATTAATATTGAAATAGTAGACCATTGCTTTTCGAGGTATTTCAAGTCCATTACTTGTAGTATATGTTGGTGTTGATATATCAATTCGCTTTAGTATCGTTAAGAATTTTTCATCATTTCTAATTATTTTTCGAGCAAACATTTCAGTTCTGCTTAAACCATAGTAACATCTATCATCATTAGTGAGATATTTATTTCTTGCAGATAATGAAATAAATCTTACTTCATCATTAATGAGAGCTGGAAGCGTTTTTATAAACTCTTTAACTATTTCTTCGTCATATATAATACTCTTCATTCTTATAACTCCTTTGCTAATTCATAAGATTCATAAAAATAATCATATTCATCTATAAATGTAAATTCGCCATTCAATAATTGATATATAGAATAACCGGAGTTAGTTAAAATAATAATTACATCCTCTGCTGAGTTAACATAGAAGTAGTCTGCATGTTCCATTTCTGGAAATGTATTAGTTCCTGTTTCATTAATGTTATAATATTTTAAAACTTTCATTTATTTTTCTTCTTCAAATTTTTCCAACCACCTTTCAATGTGATCTACTCGTGCTTGAAAAGCATTGAGTAAGTCGTCTACAGTTCCCGCATTTTTAATTCTATAATATGTCTTTTCATGATCATTATGTAGACAACCGAATTGTGCTCTGTGCTCTTTCATAATGACTTCATTAAAATAAGTCTCTATTCCGTAACAATATTTACAGCGGTGATCAAATGCTCTACATAATATACAAGATGTACTTCCTCCAAATCCTGTTAAATGCATTGCAATGATATTAAATCCGCTGACTCCAGAATCTTTAATAGCTTGAATTTCAGCTATAGTAATACTTCGATACTTTTTAATCAATTCTAAAAAAGGCTTTTTATTAATTTCCATTCTAATTAACCTCCGTTTACTAATTTCATTAATAATATAATCAAATTATAAAAAATAGTAACTTTTTTAAATTAATTTCCACTCTACCCTAACTCTTAGTTTATTGATTATTACATACCCAATCACATCATTTCTGAGTATATCATATGAATCTATAGTGCCGTCTTTATGATTAATTTTTCCAATTTTAGTTTTATCTAATTCTTTTAGTCTTTTTGAAAACTCATTATTTCCTAAGTCTTTAATCATATTACAAATATTATATGTTTGTGTACTTTGCAAGAAGTATAAGACTTCTTGTTGTTGAGTTACTATCTTAGTCATTAAACTTTTCAATTGTCACCCACTCCTTTATATTTTCATTTAACTCTCTAATTTCAAGTTTATAATAGCTTTTTTTATTATATGAACTCATTGCATTTTGAGCTTGTTTAAGAGTTTTGTATGAATTTATATAATCTAACTCATGATCTAGAAAAGATATTCTTTCTTTTTGTTCACACATTTTTCTTGCAGTTACAAAATCACCTAGATTAATGTACATATCATAGAGATGTTGCCATGGCCAATTCTTACCATATACTCTAAAGTTTTTTTTCTTATTTCCAGCCTTTACATTTCTAGGTTTTTCTTCTGGACGAATAAATGTTTTAGCTTTCTTAATTTCTTTTCTATCAAATTTTTTATCCCAAAACATAATTCTCCTTACTTAATTCTTTCATAAAGGCATTAGTAAATACTTTACAGTGTTCGCCATTTTTTCTATAAAATGAAAAAGTTTTGTTTTCAATATCCCATCGAATATCATCAGGACCAATATTATGGAATACACATGCTCTCTGCATGATGTCATTATTAACATCAATCAAAAATCCATATTGATTTGTAACTGTATATTCTAAAGGTTTATGAGACTCATTCTCTGTAAGATAGCTGGCTGCTGTCATAAATCCTAGGCCAAATATAAGTACTAGAGCTATTATCCAAGGTGCGGTATTACTCTGCTGACTCATATCCGTGCTCCTTTAGCCATTTTTTAATTACTATAACTCTCTCTTTAATATTACCAAGCAACTCTGCCGGAGTTTCAGAAACGTGAATGTTATGCGCTGTTACGTCTAAGCTCTTATCAACACATCCTCCTAAATTTCCGAAACAAAATTTACATACATGTCTTTTATCAAAATGAATTGTATTAAAGCAATTTCTAGCGACTTCCCAAGCGGTCCAGCACAATATAAAATCATCAGTTCCTAATCCAAATTTTTTTTTCATTACATATCTGCCGAATTTATCTGGTAAATAAGGTGATCTTTTTGTTATATCTGAATCGCGATATCGCTTAAATTCATCTTCATATACTTTGATGTCTTCTATAGAAATATTTTCATAACTAGATAATAGACTTTGAAAAGCCTCTTTTATTTTTTTGTGCATTTCTACTCCTTAGTTTTCTCATCTTCAAACTCATCGTCAAATCCCTCTAACCATTCTTCTATATGATTAGCTCTTTCATTAAAAGCATTGAAAAGTTCGTTAAATGTCTGAGCTTCTCCAATATTAGCATATGTTTTTTCATGCACCCCTCCCACACAGGCATATTTCTTGCGATTTACTCCACATTCAATACCATAACATTTTGAACATTCTTCTTTAAAGGTTAAACATAAAATACAAGTTAGCGTACAGCCCCATCCAGTTAGTTCAGCTGCAACATCTCCCATGCAAAATTCACATTTACTAATTTTTTCAATTTGCTCCGAAGTAATACTTCGATATTTCTTAATCAATTCTTTAAATGGTTCTTTATTAATCTCTTCCATCTTTGAATCCTTTTAACCACTTTTCTATATGGTTAGCTCTTTCATTGAAAGCGTTGAGTAAGTCTTCAGCATCACGAGCATGAGATATTTTATAATATGTCTCTTCATGTCCATAATGTAGACATCCTAAGCCATTATAATCTCCAAAACCTTCATGATACGCTCCATAGCAGAACATGCAATTGCCATTAAACGCTCTACATAATATACAACCACTTCCACCAAAGCCAGTAAGCCTATACGGAGTAAACATTATAGACGACAATACACGAGCTTCACTAAGAGCGGAATCAATAGGATTAGAGTCAATATCATCTTCAATCTGCTTCAAAGTAATACTTCGATATTTCTTAATCAATTCCCTAAACGGCTCTTTATAAATTTTACTTCCCATTTTCGTCCTCCCAGATTTTAGTATCTTCATTATAAACCTGAATAATTGCTCCACCAAATTCGCGCTCAGTGTTATAAAAGTTAAACCATTTGATTGCTTCTTTTAGAGTAAGATTATCATTCATTACGTTCTCATCACGATTCATATTCTTACATCTTCTATAACATCTCAATACATATTCATGTGCTGCTGGTTTATCATAAGATTCATATCTGTAATATATGTCCATACTAAGTACTTCCATTGCACATACTCTATAAATTTTTTTCATCTTAATAACCTCCAAGTTATTTTAGTTCCTTAAAATATAAAAGATCTAAATATAATATAATTAGAAATTAAGAAATAGTAACTTTATTTTTACCCCTTTATTACTGCTAGCGGCATCAACTTAGTAACTACCTTGACAAGATCTTCCTGATTATACATAACACTATTAATATCTTTATAAGCACCAGGTGCTTCATCTAAATCTCTTTCATGTCTGATTCCATGAATGATTTCTTGATCATCTAATATTTTAATTTGCTCATTAAGGCTCAATTCATTTTGAGCTTTGGTTCTTGACATCAATCTGCCGGCTCCATGAGAGCAAGACATAAAGCTATCTGGATTTCCGAGTCCATTAACTATATACGATGGAGTACCTGGAGAGCCTGGTATAATTCCTATAGTTCCTGTTCTCGCAAGAGTGGCTCCCTTTCTATGAACTAAAACATTTTCGCCAAAGTGATTCTCCATTTGAGCATAGTTATGAGCTATATTAATCATGCTAGATAAATCAATAGTTTTCCAACTCATAATAATATCAAACGATTCTTTAATTCTTTCCATCATTAATGCTCTATTTGCAAAAGCATACTCAACTGCAAAGTTCATTTCACGAAGATAATTTTGAGCATATTCAGTACCAAACGGTAAGAATGCTAATTGATATTCTGTAGGAATTTGCGTATGCCAGATTTTGTTATTCTTAATAGCAATATTATTGTAATAATCAGCGATTCTTTTACCTAAGTTACGTGAACCAGAATGAACCATTACCCAAATATTCTCTTCTTTATCTTTCTGAATTTCAATGAAGTGATTTCCACCACCCATTGTTCCTAATTGTGTCATAGATGCTTCATAGCGACGAAAGCTAATTTCCCCGAGATCGTATCCAGTACGACCATTCATTAATTTTACCATTGCATCTATCTGAGGACTATTATGACTATTTTTTCCAAGTGGTATTCTTTTACGAATCTCAGCCATAATACGTAATATTTCATTACGTGGTATCTCATGTGTTTTCCATGGTGTTTTCACAGCACACATTCCACAACCAATATCAACACCGACTGCATTTGGAATTACCACATTTCTAGTCGCTATAACTCCGCCGATCGGCATTCCATATCCTTGGTGACAGTCCGGCATTAATGCTACGTGTTTAAATATGAATGGTAGAGATGCTAAGTTTCGTGCCTGTTGTAATGCTCCTTCTTCTATTTCATTAAATGGTAGCCAATGCTTGATTGGTTTTACTCCACTATCTTTTTCAAATATTACTCCGTTCATTTCATACTCCTAAATAGTTCTACTACTCTCCTTACGTTAAATATTCCGTAACGAGGTGTTTCAATTAAATTTAGAGAATAGTATACAAGCATATAATCAGATAAAAAATTATACTCAATAGTTACCCTTGTGGAAATACTGGTATAGCTCACTGAAATAAAATCCCCTATTTTCCTGTATTCGATATCCTCTAAGTTCTTGGCGTCACCATTATTTGCCCATTGAGCAATTTCAACCGCTATTTCTTGGTTTGTCATTAAATCTCCTCTTTCTCAAATATAGGTTTTACTAATCTCTTCATTAAGCTTTTCATTTATTTCTTCTTTCGAAGCTTCTATTTTCTTTTCCATCTTTTACAACTCGTTTTCAAGCAACTCAATAAACGTTGATAGTGTTATGATGAACTGAACGCTTGCCATAAGAAGCGGAATAAGTAATATCGGGTTACCAGTATTGAAAATAACAACCACTAATGTAATAATTAAAAATAAAAGAATGAATGAGCATGCGCCCATTATAGGTGTATTAATATCCATAATTTACTCCTCTTCCAATTCTTCTTGCACTTTAAAATAAAACGATAAAACTGAATACATCCAAAAAATCGCTGATATTACCATGGTAATTGATAATAAAATAGCGCTGCTAATAAAGTCAGTAATATTAGTTTCCGGGAAATAGGGATTAAGAAAACATGTAATAAATAAAGCAATTTGTGTAGCAGCTATTACACTTGCGACTAATAATCTTATTGTTGCTTCTTTCATTTTTCCTCCGTTTTTATAGATATCTACAAACACTAAATAAACCATATTCTTGAGCAATCTTATCTGACTCATCTATGAGATCAAATCCATTTGAATTAACTGAACCACTATAAACTATCCAGCCCCAATATGAATCTTTTTTGGCGCCAAGAGCTTTAGCCTCTCTCCATCGATTTTTAGGATACTTAATACCAACCCAGACACAATAAAGTTGATCACCTTTCTTACATTCTTCTTTTTTAGCTTCCATTCTAGCTCTAATTTCTTTAAACTGACTTTCGCTAATTAACATTTTTAATAAACCTCCAAGTTATTTATTTATAATTATAATATAAACAAATTACAAAAAATAGTAACTAATTTTTTAGAATTATAAACAACAAAAAAAGAGAAGGAACCTTGTAAAAACCTTCTCTTCCTGTACTCGGTACTTGATTACCGATTTTCTCTATCTTACTAAAAGATTTACTATATTAAGACTATCAAATATTATTGGAATTTGTTTTTTAAACTCTTCTAACATTGGAATCGCTATTTCTCTCATTTGCGGATGCGCTGCTAGTGAAGTTCTAAGTTTAAAAAAATGTAACCACTCTCTTAAATTCATCGTCATAACTATTTCTGTCTTCAATGAATTCGGGAGTACACTTCTCGCTTCTTGTGGACTTGCACCTAATTCGACTAATCGGATATATGCTTTTTCAATATGTCTCATCATATCTGCTCAAATCATATATTTGCTAGCATCGTCTACTGTTGATTCTTTTCAAAATATAGGTTCAATGAACGTTAATTCATTACCAAATTTATTTTTACTATAATTACAATATCTAGTGCTTTCCTGTGTGTAGCTTGCTAATCTATGTCTAACTATTTCGTGTGTTACTCCTCTATCACAAATTACTCTTACGGTAACAGAATAATGTTCTAATACTGATAAGTGACCTCTTTCAATTATCATCTTAACAAACTTAGCTGCAGAGTCTTCAGTTATTTTATCTTCACTTTTATATGCAGTTCGACCTGCCTTCTCAATATGTTTCAGTAGAGCTCAACCAACTATCTCCGATTCAATTTCAAAACTTGGTTTAATTATTTTCATTTATTTCTTTTTCCCTTATTTAATTGCAAGCTGATCTATAATAAACCAACCGAGATATATGCTGATCAGTTTAATTTCTTCACGAATTAATTCTTCACATTGATATTCAGCTGATTCAATATATAAATCACTAACGTGGTGTCTCTCTTGACCAATGATACCGAATTGAACAGTAAAATCTTCAAGGCTGTATTCTCCATTATTGTAGTCTCTCATAAAACTACTAGTAAATTTTTCCATCTTAGTCTCTCCTTCCCTTAGAATAATATTTCTGCATACTCTACTCTTCTACTATTCATCTCTTTTTTCCTTATGCAGTCTTAATGCTGCTTCCTTTTCTCTATAGTTTGCATAATGCTCATTGAGATTTTCTATAGCTTTGTCTATATTATTATTAAATATATCAAGTCCTTCGTCAGTTACCTTAACTAGCCAACTATATGCGCCTTGAAATAATGCTGCTGCACTTGCATAATCTTTCATTTTCTCTTCTAGTGTTCTTTCTTTAAACATCTTCTCGCTCCTCTACAATTTCAAATGAATCAAAGTCGGTACTAATACAAGCTCCACACTCTTCTTCTAATTTACAATTTATTTGATTAGGACACCAATCACAACTCCATGCAGGTTCAGTTGATATACCACACTTAGGACAGTGTTGGTGTTCAACTGTAGGATCTCCATCTTCATCTGGCATCCAGCCGAATGTCTCATCTGATTCAAATATATGTCCACAATTTGGACATTTTACCATTATTAATATTTTCATTTTTAGTTTTCCTCTATTACTCTAAAGGAATATTCTGGAAGCCAAATATCTGGCTGCTCTTCAATTAAACGTAACTTATATTGATGTTCTCTATGTGAAGTGTCTATATCAACAATAATATATTTTGATTTCTTTCAACTTGGACCATATTCTACAATATTTCTTATCTTAGACATTTCACACTCTCCCTTCTGCTAATATAGCATTTCCACAGGTAATTTTACTTTCATCTTCATCAAACGAAGGTATAAAAACTATGACATCAAAACCGGCTTCAATCAATTCCCTTTCTATTTGCTTATATGGTGTAAAGTATTCATATCCGCCGGTTGTTTTGATGTTATTTTTTATACAAGAATCTGTTAAATGCATTGGGGTTATTTTAACCATAAACTTATCAGGATTAAATAATGTTCTAAGTTTAGCAGCATCAATTTCATACTCATCAGCTAATGCAAAATTAAGAGCGTATTTTCTACCAATTGGATATGGCATCATATTGCCTAATGTTGAAATCTCCTCTAATGTTAATGCACTTCCTGAAAACATTTCTTTTCTTTGAAAATCTGATGTTGAATTAATTGAAAATTGTAATCCAGCATTTCCAAGATATGTTGTATTTTTAATGAAACACCACTCTAAAATAAATTGATATAAACGTCTATTATTTTTTGGTAGCATGGTTGAGATTACTGGATGAACTATACTATCGCCTAAGTAATGTCTTGTAATCTTCTTCAATACCTTTGCATGTGATAGTACATCCGCATTAAATGTTGGTTCTCCCATTCTTGCATAATGTATATTTAGTCTTTTTGTATGCTTAACTTCTGGATGTAGCATTAGCGCTTGTTCAATCTGATTAAATAGATCATTACTAGTAGCGTTAATACCTGGTCCAACTTTAGGTACATCACAAAATGTACAGCCCATTGAACAGCCATATTGAGTTGAAATTGTTATAACCCATTTCTCTTCTAATGGCATTACACTTCCATTTGAAACACCTTCAATTTCTTTAGTTAATCCAAGAAACTCAGCTTTAACATTTTGCTCTTTTCCATAATCACCAATTGATAAGAATTCAAGCGGCTTTCCTAAGTCTCCATTAATTATACAAATATGTCCTGTCGGTACTTTTCTAGTTTCCATAATTTTTATAAATACCTCACTGACCATTCATCAGCATTATTTTTATCTGCTCTGAATATTAGATTATTCTTATCGCCGGTTCTTATTGTTAATGTTTCACCAATTGTAATAGAGCTAACTGGTCCACTCATCCATATATTTTGGATGCCATTATAGAGTCCATATACTATAATTTCTAATTCGCGTGTTTTCATTTTATTTCTTCCTTCTTACTAGTTTCCCGTTAGTAATTTCCATATCTTTCCCAATCTTCTTGAGCTTCCCACCAATTAAAATGTGACATCGGATGTAGTTTATGCTGAGAATTTTTATTTAGCTTTCTAATTTTTAACCAGGTTTTAATATGAACAGGCAATGAATAAGTTGAGTCTTCCCATCTTGCATCCATCCATTCATATAACTCTATATTAGTCAAATTATGACGATATTGTTCAATTACAGTATCAAGTTCGGCATATAAAAATCCCAGCTCATCTTCATCAGTTTGTCCGTCCCATAATCCTGCAGTAGGTACTTTATTAAGAATCTCTGCTGGTAGTCCTAATTTCTCTCCCCATTTCCAAACTTCAGTCTTTGTAAGATGAACTATTGGAGCAATATCTCCAGCAGCGTCACCATATTTAGTTTCATAGCCAACAAGTGTTTCTGACATATTACAAGTATTTAAAACGAGAGCGTTAAATCTTGCTGCTGAATTATAGAGTTGTGTCATCCTTATTCTTGCCATAATGTTTCCTTTACGATAGTTGTCCTTTTCTGAAAACGAATCAACCGTTTCTTTAATGCTCATTTCAATATAATGTCCATCTAGTCCAAGACTATCAAGATAATCGTCAGCAGGTATTAAATTACCTACATGCTCGAAATACGGAAGCTTATATGCAAAAACATGATCACTTCCAACTGCCATTACTGCCAACACTGTAACAAGTGCGGAATCGATTCCTCCAGAATATCCAATTATGTAATTCTTTTTTCCTGAGTCTGCTAATTTTCTCTCTAGGAAGTTAATTACTTTTTTAATTGGTCGATTTTCATTTAAAATTCGCCCATAGTTTACCTTACTATACATCTATATACTCCTCGTTTTCTTTAATTTTTAAGTTATGTCATAACTTTTAACATAATGTGGTGTTGGAGAGTCATCTATTCTCCATACATCTATTTTTGTACCAGAAAAAGATACAGAAAATAGAGTTTCAGGAAGCTTTTCAAACTTAAAAACCACATCAACTATTACTGTACTGGGTGGTGTTAAAATATTATTTATTCCTATATGCGATAGCTCTTAAGGTTCCTTTTTCACATACAACAGCTTTGAGCTCTGAATTGATATGCATAATACAATTATACTTAAATAAACTATGATTAAAAAGTATAATTCTATCACCTCCGTAGCCTTGTCTAATAGTAATACTAAGATTCTCCATTTACATGCTCCTTCATAAATTCTAAATAATTTTTATTTCTACACATTGCCTTCTCAGGTGTATCTGATATTTTTACAACTGGCATTCCATTACACATTTGCATTTTAATTACAATTGACAATGGCTTTATTCCATCACAATCATTAGTGAGATTAGTTCCTATACCAAATGATATTTTAATTTTACTCTTAAACTTATCAAAAAGTCTTTTTGCTTTAACTAAATCTAACGAATCACTGAATACAATTGTCTTTGTCATCGGATCAATGCCTAGCTTTTTATAATGCATAATAGTCTCTTTTGCAAAATCTTCAGGATCGCCACTATCATGTCTAACTCCATCAAACATTTTTGCTAAATCAGCTGTAAAATCTTCAAAGAATTTTTTACTTCCAAGAGTATCTGATAATGCTATTCCTAGATCGCCTTTAAATTCCTTTGCCCATAAATATAATATATCTTTCTGATGAGTAGGTAGTGGGAGTAATGCCTGTGCAGCCATTATTACTTCATGTGCCATTGTACCAATTGGTGTTAATCTATGCTTCATTGCAAAGTGAACATTACTTGTCCCAACAAACGTTACAGGACTTATTCCATATAATTCCGAAATTACTTTATCTTGATTTTCACGACTATGTCGTCTTCTTGTACCAAAATCTGCAAAATGAAAACCATCTGAACTAATATCTTCGGCATAATTATACTTTTTAACTAAACGATTTCGCGCTTCAACAGTCGTATGATACCAATTACTTTGCTCCTTTAAGTCGTTTTTTTTATGATAAATTTCAGATATAATTGCAAGTATAGGAACTTCATATAATATAGTATTAATCCATAAGCCTTTGATTGTAATTGCAAGTTGACCATCTTTCTCAGTTACTCTTACTTCTTCCTCAGGATTAAATTTAAAGTTATATAACCAATCAACATAATCTTCTGATAAGAACCTTAAATTTCTAAGATAACAATCTTCATCAGATGTAAGCTTTAAAAATTGTAGGTTACTTATTGCCACAGCAATATCGAGTTTATACGATCTTAAGTCAACATCAGAACGAATTGATAAGTCGTATTCGACCTCGACATTATTAAAGTTATGCAATACGAATTGTTGCATCGTAAATTTATATAAGTCGTTATCTAGGATACTATTAATAATACTCATTATTTAATCTCCTTATGATGTTTTTTAATTCTTTTATACGATTCATAAGAAGCAACATCAATATGATGAAAGTATTTACAAAAGCAATACGGACATTGCATAATCACAACTACATCATCATAATGATAATTAAATCCAATTATATTTGGCGAGTTATTTTCAGCATCTATTTCGGTAACATGACTTCCACAATCAGGGCAGGTGTAAATACCTGCATTATATTCTGCACCGGAGAGAGGTCTCTTGTCGCTTAATTCTAACTTAAACTTTTTACTTGCCCAATTTTTACCAGGAGTATATTTAATTTCAGCTTCATGTTGATGAAACATTACCCTTCCAGTTTTAGGTTTGGTTTCTGCTACTTCAACACTAACAAATATTCTTCTTGGATCAGGATTTGCTGGATCAATTGTATCATTATAAAAATTAAGTATCTGCTTTCCACATTCCTCTTCTGTTAAGGTTTTGCAATCGATACCTTTTTCGTCCAACCATTCACCAAACCAGCTATCCCTGAGCTTGCTATAATGTGAATAGTCTATTTTTTCATTATGTATCCCTGCTGCGTATTCAACATTTGGATGCTCTGGCACCCGATAAAATAATTTAAATACATTCATTTTTTTTTAATAAACCTCCATTTATTAATTTCTACATATATAATATAATATAATTACAAAAAATAGTAAAAATTTTATTTTTATATCTCGAAGACAACATCTTCAGAAAACGCAACTGTAATATATTCATAATCATATACGAGTTTTTTAATATACTTTATAAACTTTTTATCGTCTATGCTAGCAATTAAATCAAGAAGAACAACTATTTGTCTGCAATCTGATCTGCCATACTCAATTAATTGAACCATTCCATCAAGCACACCCTTAACACAAATATCTCCAGCAACTCCAAATATAAATATTTTATCGATATTGTACATATCATCTATAATATCAGCTTCAAATGCACTATTACCTTCAAATACAGAAAACTTGTTTTTATAATATACGGAAGCAAACGGCGGCATAGATTCTTCAAGTATTGCTTCTGAGGAATATTCATTTCCTGTTGCATGATCAATAAGCCACGATCCTTCAGTATTCCTAATACAATGTGGAGGAAAAGTATTAGTAAGATCTGGATGTGTTGAAATCTCTTCATCATCGTAATCATGTAAGTCTGCTGTATACCATATTTTGTGATTCGTATCAAGAGCTCGCATGGCTCGATACATAAAGTCATTTACTTCTTCTTTAATATCTTCTGCTCCAGGAACATATAAAGCTCCATTTTTATTCATAAAGTCATTTTGTAAGTCAACTGCAATTACTAATGTTTTTTCCATAATTTTATCTATTAATCTCCTCTATTGCTATTTTAATTGATTCTTTATTCTTTTAAGAAGCTCTTCCTTGTTACCTGCAAAATCTGGTTATAGTTTCAACTTCTATTTCTTCTATCAGTCCCCTGAATATTTCTTATTATGTTACCCAAATACCTGTTCTCATCGTAAACTCCAAAAAATAAAATACCCCGATCAGATGAGTAACATCTAAGTGTTTTCATAATTTTATCTATTAATCTCCTCTATTGCTATTTTAATGAAGTCCAAAATATCATTATTTTCAATTAGATTATAACAAATGAATTTATCTTCAAGATAACCTTGCATATACTCTATACTATCATCTATTAATAAATCAATGTTGTTCTCTTCACAAATCTCAGCTTTGATTGTCCACCACATTTCATCAGAAGGAATCCACCAACCATAAGAATTGACTGTAATATCAACCTCTGGCCTTGTTCTACGTACATGATCAATAACTGAGAAGAAGTCTTTAAATATGCTTAAACTATATCCATACTTCTGCTCTAATTCTTCCTTCATCTCGTCTACAGGTGTACCAGATATTACATAAATATCATGTCCGGCAGCCAATAATTCATTGACCACCGGAATTATATTTTGTACATCTGATAATACACCATGTATATCAAATGCTATATTCATTTATGCAACCATCCTTAGCTGACTATTCATAAAACGATGTAACAATTTCTGTGATTTAATTGCTTCAGAATAGTTCTTCAACATTATATAATTACTAATGTAATTCGTTGCTGTTGAATAGAGTGCCCAGAGAGTATCTTGCTTAACATCTTCACTGTTGTTAAGTAAATACTTTTCTACGATAACCGGATAGTGCTTGATGAATGCTTTGTTAAATCCCATTAGCTTAAGTGTTTCAAGCATTGTGTCGTTGAATTTAACTTCCTGCATACGATATATTGATTGAGTTAATTCATTAAATTCAACCATAACCTTTTCATATGTTTCTTCAAAATTCAATTTCGTTACAATTGAAGGTGTGTGAATCATTTTCTGCATATTGAACTTTACACCAACTAACATTCCGTTTAAACATTTGAAGCGATATGCTCCGAAAAGAATTCCAGCTGGTAAACTACCATCTGTAGAATTGAATATATCAATTGTAGGAGCAATATCTGATCCGTCAACATTTACTCTTACGTCATCAAAAACTACATTTCCGTATGCGCGATTCCGTCCTGGTCTTTGATCAATATATAGTTTTGGAATTGAAAAATTAACATTGTGTTCATCAAGCACTTTCAACACATTATCAAAAACTTCTTTATGTTGAGTTAAATGATAGCGATCACTTACAATTGTAACAATTCCCTCTTCTGGAGTGAGATCTCTCATTGCTCCACTCTTTTCGATTATTCGTCCAGTTCTGCGAACAGAATTGAATCCATTATAACCCGGATCATTAAGTGCATCTTTTAGTGAAACTATCTTTGTTTCGGTTGCACCAAAAATTGCAGGTAGATCTGCTCTTTCTACATCTGTAAAATGCACTGACATATTTTTCTGTGCAGCTGCAACTGGATAAATCGTATCTACTTTTGCTTCCATTTTAGTCTCCTTTGTTTTTTATTTTCATAATTATAATATAAGATAAAATCAAAAAAAAGTAATTTAAAAATTAAATTAAAAAAAGAACCGCTCAACTTATGCGTAATTTACGACATGTGGTTGAGCGGCTTGGAGGCTCTTTTTTATGGTAAGAAAATTTTTTTTAATAATTAATTTACTCCAGAGAAAAATTGAGCAGTTTAGGTACATCCTCATACTCAGGAGGCAATCTAAGCAGGTCTGGAGGTATACCTACTCAGCTAAATCATTATTATGATTTTTCATAAACCAGCATCTTGCTAATTCTTGTAATTCTATTTTTATTTCAAAAATGCCAAATTTGTTATTAACTGTTGGAAGACCCATATCATCGCCATCAAAATACAAATTTAAAACAACTCTTTTACTTGATAAGTTGTTTGGATCGTTAGTATCAATTGTTGCGTGTGCTTCAAGTTCTATGAATTCTGGTATAGCATCTTCATCTTTAAGATCGTAAAAGTTTAGATCAAATCCGAGTATTTCAAGATCTTCTACTGTTATTGCAATTCTGCTATAACTTTTTAACTCTTTAACTAAATCTCTAATTGTTCTTTTCATCTTAATAACCTCCAAGTTATATTTTTTTAAATCTACATTATATAATATAAGAGGAAAGTAAAAAATAGTAACAAAAAAATAAATTAATATCCAAATACTTTATCAACTAATCTTGAATATTCTCTAGAGCTAAACTCATTAGGATTTAATAGAACTTTATTATCTCTCTTCTGTGGTTTAATTATTGTGATCACTTCATCTTCAGTATGTAATGAATTTTCTAAGAAATCATTTAGACGTTTTCGCGCACTATCAACATTCATTCCATATAGTGTTCGAAGACCTGTTGTATCATTTGTTCTATGAGCTAATTCATCATTATTATGTCTGTCTAATTCAATGGAACATTCGACAATATCATTTACGTATTCAGTTAGTGCGACTATAAAATTTCTTTTATTAATGTTCATTTATTTTCCTCTTTGTATCAAAGATTAGTTCTTTTTATTTAATCTTTAAGCTTATTCCTGTATTTTTAGATATGTTATCTTCAAGCTCTGAGATATTTTCAATCTTTGTTCTAAAGATTGATTCCTTTCCACAGTGTGAACAACGAGCTTGAAAATAAACATCACCACAATACAGACTTAAATTTTTTACTATTGATATTGCGCTATCAAACGGCTTATAATCTCCATTACAGTATACACATTCCATTCTTTTACCTCGAATACCTATCGGCTATTCCTGATGAAGCCCATGCTTCATCTTTAATTTTAGATTCAAAACCATAAGCACCGCACATTCCTACAATGCCTTTAATGAATTTACCAGATTTTCCACCCTCTGATAAGTCTAAATGAATTTCAAGCTTATCAATATCTATACCATTTGCAATTAACTCTTCTGCGACTTCAATTGACATTGCAGCTTCTTTATATAATTTTTCAGCGAGTGAATATTTTTTATCTTCTCTCATTCTCTTAACAAAGAAAATTCCACCGTGACCCTCATTTATAAGAGCTATTACTTGTACAAATACATGACGTCTTCTTTTAGCTTTTTGACTATCACAGCCAATTGCAAGATATCAACCTGCTGCCATTTTCTCTTTAATTGTATTAAGTATTTTGCTAAAATCTTCTATAATCTCTCCACTTCCTGTAATATACATAATCTGTAAACTTCCTTCTTTTTAATTCATTCTATTATTATAATATCAGATAAATCTATGCCATATATTTTTTGTAGTTTTTTAATTCCACTTCTTCTTTTAAAGTCCAAATTCCATCCAGATGCAATTGAGTAATCATTTATAGTAGCTAATAAAAATTCTATTCCAATAGAACTTACTGAGACAATATCAGTACCTTCATACTTTCCTAATTTAATATAACTCTCGTATTCATCTTTAGCTTCTACATCAAAAATAAATTTATCTAATTTCAATAATATATGAGATGGTACATGCGGGTGAATTTTACTATTATTATTTTCTTTTAACTCTTCTATAATACTACGATTCTCTGACATCATCATACTCATGCCATTATAAAAATAAACAATTTCAACTTCACTTAAGTACTCTGAATATTTCTTTTCTATATATCGTAACATTGCTAATGCTGCAATCCCGCAACCGCCTCTATTAATTGATTCAACCTTGTTAGTATTATGTATTAATATAATCTCATCAATTATTTTTCTAGTAATTCTATTACTTACCATTTTTAATAAACCTCCGTTTTATAAAAATAAGATAATTATAATATAGGCAAGTTATAAAAAATAGTAACTTAAAAAAAGTATGTAAGCGAAGAATAAACATTTGCCATACTAACTTTTGTCTGTCTTCTGGCTTAAATTGAGCATCATTGGTCATCATTGGTCATGACCCTCTACTCTTCATTTTTGCCTTCGATTGCTTACATACTTTGTTAATCTATCTGGTACCCGACATAGGAATTGAACCTATAACCTTTTGAATGTAACTCAAATGCTCTTCCAGTTGAGCTAGCCGGGCATATATAATTTATTCTTTTGGCGTATCGTCAACCTTATTAATATCTATGATCTTGTAACTAAGTACAGTTTCTTCAAACGGTTTGTAAAATTCAATAGTATCTTCATCAAATTCCCAGCCTAGATCAAATATTGATTCATCTCTATTTGCTTCAGCCCAACCATATCCAATATAATATATTTCACCATTTGAAATTCTAAACTCTTTTATTACTGTTATTTCATCCCACCATCTATGGGGATCTCTATCGAGTTTTGCACATTGTGTTCCACATTCCCATAGTATTTCAAGTCTCTCATTAGCTGTTGGTTCTGAGTCTTTTGGCCATTTTATAGCAGCATATTTATTCAATACTTCTATTACTTTACTATTCATCTATGTTCTCCTTTATTTTAGATACAAAATCCCAAGACAATCGAGGTTCTATTCTACAACGATTTATAATCGATTCAGACTCTTCCGGCTGGGCTACACTAAAATCAACTACAATATGCTCTGCGGTTTTAAAAGGTTTAATATAGATATCGATGTCAATTCGCTCATCATCAAATAATCTATCATACACCTCTTCAACAATATTGTTTTCATCTAACATTGACTTTAACTGATCAGTAGCTTCTTTTCGAAGAAGTTCTTCTTCATTTTGTTTTGCTTGAAGTCTTTTTACTTCATCTTCAAACAAATCTATAGCTTCTTGTAAAACGTGAGGCTCTTCTTTTCCTTCTATCCATTCTCCTGAACTATAAATACTTAGGAGATCACCGTCTAGCATTCTATCATAATCAGCTATCATCTTAATGAAGTTTTTACTTGCACTATTGACGAAATCGCTAACATCATTAATTATATAAATCGGCTTTCTTGCTGCAAATGCTACTCCAATATCAAAATGACTTCCAGTACTTCCTCTATCATACCACATCCAAACCTCATCACACGCTTCAATTGCATTTGAATTCTGTAAACAGATTTCTAGCTCATTAACTGTTTGATCAGTACAAAGCAGCGGATCATAAACATCAACTCCTTCATTATACATCTCTTCTCTAAACTCTTCAATTGCTCGATTGATTTCGTCGTTTGTACGCCTAACTGGTCTAATTATAAAAATCTTCTTGTTTTTCATAGTCTTTTTTATACCCTACCTAAATATTTTTCTCTTTTCTTATTCCACTTTTGAATAAATTTCATTTTTAGTTTTCCTCTATTACTCTAAAATCTAGTGAATACTCTTTTTTATATTGCTCTTCACTGTATGTCATTTTTAATTCCTCTTCACTACATCTATAATCAACATGAAGTTTTTTAATTTCCATCGGAAATTTCATTGTTGATACAGCACCTTTAAATTTTTCACTATTACATTTGTTAAAATAATACTCATCAATATAAAGATTATTCCAAAAAGATTTAGTTGGCATTACTGGTCGTCCTGATAATGCTGTAATTGGGTAATTTCTACCCATATGAACTATTCTCTCTTTAACATCTTTTTTAAACTCTTTGAACCCTTCAGGGTCATAATCTATTAAAGATGAACAATATTTATTATATAAATTTACAATCTTATTAAAATAATTCCTTGCAGAAGCTTGTGAAAAAGCCAATAAATATGAATTAGACTCCTCAACTAAAAGCTCAATCAAAGCTTGAGATTTTCCTACTTGTCTGTTCGTAATTAATAATCCACTGCGATTTTCTCTAAGTCAATCTTTAATGTAATTTACGTTTTCTCTATTACAAAAATCTGATGTGTCAAGATTGTATAATAATGACTTGTTAAAATTAATTCTATTCATTTGTTCTTCCTTTTTTCCTCTTTTTTTTCCTCTTTATCTTAATGATTGCACATCTGATGCTCTCATTACTAATACTTCCTATCTTTGGTGAGTGTAATACTTTTCGCATATATATATTTCTTTATTCAGCATTTAATTGAAGAATTGAAACAACCATTTCTTTTGTCATAACATAAATTTCATCTTCTAAATTTTGAATTGAATCTCAAATAGATTCTCTCGAACAATTTTTAATACTAAGTCTTTTTCGCAACTCAAGTATATCTCGTTCAATCTCTCTTATTCTATTTATTTCACTATATGCATGTTTTTCTACAATATTCATATATTTTATTTTCCTTCTTCTAATCTTTTACGTATATCTTTAGCATAACCTGCTAAATAATCATTGGAAAATTCTGCTTCATCATCAGTTGCTCCTGCTATTTGTACTAATTTTTCGACTTCACCACATGGAATTGCACAATCTCTTAATAATAGATATAGAAATATATCTAGCTTTTTCTTACTCTTTATCATTTATTTTTATTCCTTTAAATTTTATTGGTACGCCTAGATAGAGTCGAACTATCATCTACTCGCGTATCAGACGAGCCTCTTACCGGTTGAGTATAGGCGCACATATATATAATTAATTAGTACACTCTATTATACCATATATTTTTGTCTTAATTTCAATTTCACATTTAGCTATTTCCTCATAATCCACAGGCCAATTATTTCCTAAAGCAGTCTTCCATACTCCAGAAGCTAAACCGTCTAATTCTCTAATCTTTTCTATAAGCTCCATTATCTCTTCTACAATATCCATTACCTATACCTCCTAATTATAATATAGTTAATTTTCAGAAAATAGTAAAAATTAAAAGAAATGGCAGGCTCAGTAGGATTCGAACCCACATCAAAGGCTTTGGAGACCTTTATTCTAGCCATTGAACTATGAGCCTGTGTTCATTGTATAATTAATAATACTGCTATACAACCCTGATTTCCATTTAAAGTTTCATAATTATACCTCCTCGTTATTAAGTATATCTTTCATTATATGATATGTTTCTTGATCATCACAATTAAAAACAATCTCTCTTACATAATCATATCTTCTATCATAATCATAATGATAAGTTGAATATGAAGGAGTGTATAATACTAATTCTCAGCCATTCTCTAACTTATCATTAACAAGCTTTTGGAGTTCTGATAATGATTTTGCAGTAATTATTCTATAAAAACTTCTTTTAAGAAACATTTCTTTTTACTCCCTATTTTCAATAGTTCTTAAAAAACTAACTCTCGTTATATTAATTTTTATCTTAAAACCTCTTTTTTAATAATTTGGTGGAACTGGTCGGAATTGAACCGACGTCCAAAAACAAGCTAACTGTCAACTTACTTACATACTTAGTCAAATTATATTATTTTTAATTCGCCTTAACGTTTGCCTGACTTGCCACTAATTAAAGCATAGATAACTTAAGTTTTCGACTAGCTATAGTTGATCATCAAACTAGCTTATTCATTTTTAATGACGGTATACAAAAGCAACTGAATGAAATAAACAGTATACTTAATTACCGGCAGACTATGCTGCTAATTGTAAATTGTTTGCGTTTAAGCTTTGTTTAACGTTTTTTAACGTGATTGAGTTAAACTATCCACGGTATGTGCCGATTCAATCTTCTCTATCTCTGTCGAAACCATTACAGCCCCATTATTTATTTACTTCAAAAAATGACTCTATTGTCCAAATATCATTACGCTCTATTCTATTTTCGTTTTTGTAATAGGCTGTTTTTACAGCAGCAATGAACTCTATATAAAGTTTTCTTGATATTTTAAATTCTTGATAATTTGAGCTCTCTATAAGTAGATTTTCTTCCACATCATTATATAACTTATACGAAATTAAAAGATGCATTCCTGAATCACTTGAAACAGATACTATAATTTTTTGATTCTTTTCATTTACTTTTGAAAATACAACCTTTACCCAACCCCTCCAACATGATAAAAAATTTACTGCGGAATCCCAATCACCTTCTTTTATACGTTCAATAATCTTCTCTGCAAGCTTTTCATATTTAAGTCCTTTCTTTTTACCAAACATAATCTACTCCTCTTCTCCAAGATAATAACCATCATCTTCCAAATCTTCATCCCGGGTAGGATCTACTAACTCTTTGTCTTCAAGAGTTTCACACACTTCCATTAAAGTATAAAGTAAATGATCGTAATCACCACTTTTGCACTCATCTAGAACTTCTTTGATCTCTTCTTGAGTCCAGTTTTCTTTTCGAGCTTGCTTTTGAAAAGCTCCCATTAGTGCATAAGCGTTTCCATCTAAGCCTTCTAATTTTAAGTTTACTGTCTTTTTAGCCATTCTATAGCCTCCACTTTTTAATTAATAAACATTATCTTACGAATATCCATGAGTATGTCTAGACCTGCAAAATAATACCTTCCACCTGTTATAAATCGATCTGCAGCATGAAGTCCTTTTTCCGCGTTCATATAATTATACAATTTTCCTAAAGCATGACAACACAAATCTTTGTATGATTCAACTTTTTTTCCGTTACTTACACCATCTGCATCTACTTCAAATATGAGTATTTTAGGACCAACAACATTTGTGCTTTCTTCAACTGCTCTAAACATAAAATATTCTTTCTTTACCATCTTAATAACCTCCAAGTTATATTTTTTAAATCTTACATAAATAATATAAGGTAATTATAAAAAATAGTAACAAGTTTATTTTTGCTTTAAGCGGCTCCTCCTGAAGTTATAGCTCTTCTAAAACTATACATAAAGAATGCTTTCACTACTTCTCTTTCTTCTAAATGCATTTCTTCTAAATCAAGAATAGATTCATCTGTTTCTTTAAAATATCTAAATATAAAAATTCTTCCATCTGCATGTACTCTAAATGAATAAATACATTTTCCACTTATACAATATGCATCAATTACTTCATCATTTACGACAACGTAATCAAAATTATATAATATTGGTAATGGATGTTGCCAATACGGATTATATTTAAGTGAACCGACTGTTTTCTTCCAGACTCTAATTAATAACTTTTTATCATCTATCAGCTTATTGAATATATACTCTTTAAAATTTTTCATTTATATTCCAGCCCACAAACAACTATCTTGATGGAAAATTTGATATTTTATATCATGACGATTTTTTCTAATACAGCTTTTATGAGCGAAAAATACTCTCTCAACTGTGAATGGTGTGTGTGGAATATAAAACCAATCAATTTCTTTTGCTCTTTTAAACTTGAGAGAAATATATTGTCCACAAATATCACATCTTCCTCTTCCTAATTTTATGTGTGTACTAGCTGTCTTTCTTTTTCTCTTCATTACTTTCTCCTTTATTTTTTTATTCTTGTTGTACACTTCTTATACTCAACCCATGTATTTTCTATACTAAATGGAGTATCAGGAATATAGAACCTTATTATTTCTCCAGATCTTTCTTCTTTCAAAGAGACGAACCGCCCACAGACGGTACATCTTTCATTTATAATTCGTCTTTTACACATTTCTTTTCCCACCACATTAAATAATCTGATGACTTGGCTTTGAATGATAATGCTGGATAATATTTATTACTCCAAACACACCCTTCTCTAATTTGCTCGTCATTTAATAATGATTTCCCATTTGAGTGCTTAAGTATTCCATCTACATCATGAAATTTACGAAGCGTTGATTCCTCTATAAATGGTACAGTTTGTAAGTGCAGTTTCTTACATAAAGCTTTTAGTGTAGAAAATTCAATCTTTCTCTTTTGTAGCATTTTGTATTTTTTCAATATTGTTATACTATATACATAGAATCTAAGACCTTTCAATCCATAAACATTTTTCTGGATTCCGGGTCCAACAATTTCACCTTGAAGAGAAATATCCATATCACATCTAAGACACTCATTTTTCAAATTTTCTTTGATAGCATACATATCTGCAATTTTCCACCAATTTGAATTATCTGGCTTTGGATGCCTAACATTATGTGAATAAACGTTAAATGTATTTCTTTTGAATAAACCTTTATTAACTCTGTATTCAAATGTAGCTGCTTGACCTTCAAGTTTTTCTGTTAATATCCAATCGTCAGGGTAGCCACCTGAGCGTCCATCACTTTCAGTAAGAATAAGCATATCATTATAAACGACCTGAATATTTTTTTCATCAGCTTTATTAATGTCGGCCGGGTAGCTAACATTGTATTTTTTTTTCTTTATTCCAAATAGCTTTCTGAAAAACTTAACAAATTTATTTTCAGGTATATTAGTAATTTCAAGCTTAAGTTCAGGATCATATTTTCTAATTTGAAGAATTTCAGTAACATCACTTCCTTCGTGAAGTAATTTCATACAAGTCTTAGGTATTACTTTAATTGAAAATACAATTCCTTGACTAAATACTCCAGCCATTTTCATATTTCTAATTCTAAAACCTTTCCACTTAGGACTATAGCATCTACTTCTTAGAAATTCAAATGGCTCCCATTCTGGTAGAATAGTATCATATTGAATATAGACACACAAATCACGCTCTTTGAATTCACCTTTACCAACAATAACTTTCCAGCCTTGAATTGTTGCAAGTTCGATTCTGTCTCTGTCCTTAATTGGTTCAATTTTTAGAATTCTTTGAACGCTTGCTAATTTTCTATCTTCCATTATTTTCCCTCGCTTTTAATTATCTCACAATCATGATAGCTTAAATTTCTAATTGAAGTTCCACACTTAATTAAAAACTCTTCAAATCTACAAACTACATCATCTGGTGATTCGCTTTCTATAATAGTAAAATATATCTCATCTCTCTTACCAAAGAATCCATATCTAAACTTATACATAATTTTAGGATTATTCTTATTCGTAATCGACTTAATTAATTTTAGAAGCAACTCCCAAACTTCATCTAAATCATCAAACCAATCATCATTATCAGCTGCAGAAATCAACACCCAGTAAATCATTCCACCTATTAATTGTAAAATTATAATTCCGAGAGCACAATCGGTTAATGAAAATACAACAATATTAAATACAATTGCTATTGCAATAAAAAAACAACTACCATTATAGCTTTAAAACTATCACTTATCATTTTTACTCCTTCTTTTCAATTTAATAGTAATAATTATAATTTAATATAAATTACAAAAATAGTAACTATTTAAAAAGAATAAAATGGCGGAAGAGGAGGGACTCGAACCCCCAACGCCATAGACGCCACTGTTTTCAAGGCAGCTAGACTTCCCCGCTGTCGACTCTTCCATTTTATTTTCTACCAATGATACTTTATATCAATTTCATAAAAGTTTTCTTTAAGTCCTATCTCTTCAATCAACCACTTATCAACAACATAAATATCTCCCTGTGTATATTCTATAAGTGTTCCATTACAATATTCTGGTATGTCTGAATATCTATCAATAAATTTTCTACGAACATCTTCAGGCATGTCCCAACAGTCAATATACTTTTTCATTTCTTAATCCTTAATTTCTTCTGACCAAAAATAATCTAAATCTTCTATAGTAATTCCACGTTGTTCTAAAAGTTTATCAAATTTAATTCTTATATCTCTACCGTCAAAACCTGGAATTGTAACTTCGTCATCAACATTTAAATAGCTGTAATGTATTTTAAGTTTCATTTTCTACCACGTATCTACAGATTCTATTGCAGTACCTATCATTAAGATAACAACTCCGATGACAATAAAGCCAAAAATATATATCGCTAAATACGAATCTGGAGACATAGCACTTTGAGGATTACTCATTGCTATATATGTTAAAGCACTCCAACATATAATAATAATTACCGATATTCCAGACATTATCCAAGTTTTCATTTTCTAATCCTTTAACTCGAGAGAGCTTTTAATCTTGGCATTTTCATTTCCTTCTATAAAATCAATAGTCACTTCACCAAAGTAAGGATCGGCTCCATTTTCAATTAGCCAATCATTTATTATTTTTCGATCATCTTCAATCTCATAGTACATTCGCTTACGTTCATGACCGACATAACGATTATGATTCCAACCAGGAATTGCTCTTGAATTCAAATTATAAAAAGCTCTTTGAACTTCTTTAGACATATCTTTGAGAAAAAATCCCTCTTGATATTCTATTTCTTCATATTCTTCTAGCTTTTCTTTAAGTTCAGAAACTTCGTCTTCAAGATTAACTATTTTATTTTCTAGTTGATCAACTTTATTCAAGAGCTGGCCATAATCCATAGCACCTTCATCCTTTTCTAAATAGCGTTTACACATATTTTTAACCTCTAAATATATTGGCGCGAATAGAGTGAATTGAACACTCGTCGTAGGATTTAGAGTCCCGAGCTTTAACCACTAAGCTATATTCACACATTTAATTCTTCTTCTCTTTACATTAAAATCAATTGCTCGAATAGATCAAATCTATCTGTCAATGTTGCAATAGCTGTTAGCTCGTTATTCAAATCAGGTTCACAAAATGATTCAAAATGTGGAAGATTTTGACCAAACGTTGATAAGTATTCAAATAATGAATCTTTATCTTTCACATATAAATATACTAATGTGTTATCCCAATCAGCACAATCATTATTCTGAACATATTTAATTGCAGCATGCCCGGCTTGAATTGCTTGAGCACCTTTTGAATCTAAATCTCTTCGAACTAATACGTATAGTTTCTTAGACGCATCTGGTGTTACTTCAATTACAGCTTCTTCTGTAGTTAGCTTTGATACTCTATCTTCAAATTGTTCTTTAATACGCTTAATTTCTCGTCTATTAGGCATATTGTTTTCGTGGCATTTTTCCTCAATCTTTTCATAAGGAATGCCTCTTAACTCGCATATTGCAATATGCATATGTCTTGCTTTATAGCGTTTGCTAAATAAACCATGTACATAACCATTGTTATGATTCTTTCTATCATTCTTCATTTCTCTAATTTCATATGCTATATATTTAAGCACTTCTCTATATTCGTCCTTTACTGCTCTAACTGCTTCTTTTTCGTTCATCTTTCTAAATCTCCTTTTTTTGTTTTTTAAGTTTTTCCGAACGTAATTCTCTTAAAAAAACTTAAGGTGGTTCACAATATGATTTTCCAATAACCTAGGTTTTCTTCATAATAATATTCTCCTTTTTTTTACAACTTTAAATATGTACTCAATTCGCCACCGGTAACAGCCTGTAAGTCTCCTATTGAAACAATAAACACTATCTTTGGCCTATCATCTGGCTGTATAAACTCATCAAATTCTCTTTCACAATAAGCTATTCCTGCTGCAGTGAATAATCCATTATTCATTAGTACGACGGGAAGCTCATGACTCTTTTTCGCCGCCCAGATAAATAGATTATCCATTCTACCATGCTTCGATAACCAAGACTCTTTTGTTTCACCGCTAGGATTAATATAAACTCCCATTTTACAACTCCTTTTTATTCTTTTTAAATTTAAAGATATCCTCTTCTTTAAAAAAAATATTTTTGGTCCGCCAGAAAGGACTCGAACCTTTAACTTCCTGCATATAAGACAGGCTCTCTACCAATTGAGGTACTGGCGGATTTTGTTTTCTTACTCAAAACTTTTAGCAGCTTCAACTAAAAAATATGATGTATAGCCATTTGACCATGCAATATATGGTATATAAAGCTCATCATCATTTTCTGGTTTTTCAGTTAATTCTAAAACTTTTAAAATTGCATTTGAATAATCAAATGGACGATGCTCTTCATTATCTTGAGCTGCTTTCCAGCCAATATTAAAAATCTTGTCTCTCATCTCATTAGTCATTTTTACCATCTTAATAAACCTCCAAGTTATTTCTTTTAAATTCCTAATTACATATATAATATAAACAAATTACAAAAAATAGTAAAAAAAATATTATTAATAACTATGTACTATTGCTTGATAGTGTCCACCATCAGCATAACAAATTCCGCCGATTGGCTTCCAGCCAGCTTTTAATTTTTTGTTTACTTGATTAATTAAATCTCTAATACTTCCTGATACAACTATGTCATATATAATATTCATTAACTTACTCCTTTTATTACTGCTTGATGATAATAATCTCCCCCGGTTCCCGCATTACTTACGCTCACTCCACCTTGTAACTTCCAACCATCTTGAAGATGTTTATAGATTTCCATAATTAAAAGCTCTTCTTCTCTTTCACATAAAATTTTATAATCTAACATATATATAATTTTCCTTTTTATTTGGCGGAGAGTGCGAGACTCGAACTCACAGGCCGGTTGCCCGGCCACAGGTTAGCAACCTGCTTCTTTAGCCAATTAAGATAACTCTCCGTTAATTTTTTTATAATTTAATATCCGTTAGGAACCCATCGATATAACGTTTCAATTGTTAAAGACTTATTTCCGCTTGCGTTAAGTACTGATTCAATTTCACTTTCTGCGTCGCTGATAGTGATAAATTCACGTGCCCAAAGGAGAGCTACAAATCTGATTTTACCAGAGCTATCAAAATCATTTCCAAGATAGCCATGATCTATGATGTTTTTAACTAAATATCTTTTAACTATCATTTATTCCTCCTTAAAATTTGGAGCCGATAGAGGAAACCGAGTCCCCAACCTCATGATTACAAATCAAGTGCTCTACCAGTTGAGCTATATCGGCTTATTACTTTGTTCATTGACACTCTTCTCAAATGGAATCACTTGTACATCATAAGATGTTCTCATTCCAAACCTTGCATTTACAAAATCACATCCTTCCCATATTATCAATTCATAGAATGAAATAATAATCAAAGGAGCGGGGTTATTCATAGAATTATTTAAACACATATCAGTTACAAGCTTCACAATTTCTTTTCTAATTGCATCAAAATCATTAATATCAGTTGTTTCTAACCTATGTGACTTTGCAACAACAGGGCAGAAGTTTACAGATTAATCTCCTGGATAACTTTGCTTAAAAAACAATACAGGTCAATCATAGTTTTTACCAATATGGTAATACGTTTTTAGATAATGTAAAAATTCATATGTCTTATCTTCTTTATTTTTCATTTTTATACTTCCTTAATTTATTGGCATCCCTGGAAAGATTCGAACTCTCAACCTCTCAGTTCGTAGCCGAGTACTCTTCCAGTTGAGCTACAGGGACACTTATTCGTCGCTTTTAATATAAATCTTCTGAGAATAATATTGCCTCATCACCTTTGAAATTCTCATATTTCGGGTGTAGTTGCTTTTCTCTTTTGGCAATTTCATAAGCTTCATATCTATCTACAAATCTGTTTTTATTTGTAATGAAACCTTGTACAATTTCTATTTGTGTCGGATTTTCTAATGATAATGCAATAGCTATACTAATACAATCATTATGTCTTAATCCTGATATTACAATTCCAGAATAAATGTTTGCAGGACCAAAAGATTCAGATTTCATTCCATTTTTACAATGAATTGCTGCACAAATTATTCGTTCATTATCGCTCGCATGTTCAAAGATATCAACCATTAAACCACTCCTTAAATTTAAAATAAAGTTTCTACTATTCCTTGTACCATAAATGTTATTACACTAAAAAGACAAAATATACAAGATGACATTATTATAAATAATACTGTTGCTGCAAAATAATCCTTTGACTTATACAGATATTTTATGGTGCCAATAAACTCATCCAATATTGCATAGATAAACATTCCCATAAGAAGAAATGAAATAATCCAAAATATTATCATTGAAAGTGATCTTCATCTTCAAAGAATAAAATAATTAACAGTATTACTGCTACTAAGATCATTGAGCTAGCTAATGTCATGATCGTCATTCCATGAGAACATGATATAAATAAGTAAAGCGAACATAATTAATATTATCGTTATTATTTATCTCCTTACTACTACAATTGCTGTTACTTCACTATCTCCAGACATTATTAAAACTGGAATTACTAAGCTTGCATTTGGTTCCAAGAATACTCGAGGATAAAATTTAACCCTTGATACTCCTGTACTATCTGTTTTAGTTTGATAATCAATATATCCGCAAGGTGCTATATAATAAACAATACAATTTCTTATTGGTTCTCCATACTTACTATCAACAATAAGTGCTGAAATCGTAACATAAGTATCATACACATTAGTTGTATCGCTTATACATAATGTATCTGGTGTTACTGTAAATGATTGTATAGTTGCACCATATTCACGGCTATCACAGGACGTTACAAGTAATATCATTGCTACGAAAAATAGCAGTGTACCAATTAATTGTATTATTATTAGAGTTTTGTTTCTATTCATTTTCAAACTCCTTTTTTAATTCTTCATATTGCATTCCACGTTTAATCTTTTCTTTATCTTGATAAATCTTTTTTTCTTTTTCAAAATTGAGTGCTTCAGCGTCTTCCTTGTCTTTTCGAAAATTTTCTATCTCTTCATCAAGCCAAGCGCTATCATCAGAAGTAAAAAGCTTCAGTGGTGCATCCATCTTCTCAATAGTTTCTTCACCACCAAAATACCAGCTATAGTATATTTTGATTTTTTTTGTAAAGTTAGGGAGTGCTTCAAAATACAGTGTCTTACATTCTCCTCTTTCGCATACAGCTAGTATTTTATCTGCGACAAATACTAATTTTGCAAATGTTTCGTTATATTGTCTTATATCTAATTCAAACATATTTGTACTCCTCGATAAACTTTTTGATATTATACTCTTCTCCAAACATACTATGCTGATCCTGTGCCATTCCGTTTTTAAAAATAGTAATATACCAGCCATAATTACTAGCAAACTGTACTTCATAGTTATTTATTATCTTTCTGCTATTAGTATCTCTTTCACAAAAGTTTACTGTATATTGCTTTATACATTCAGCATAAAATGAGCTAAAGCCCATATTACTTTTTACTTCATAACCAAAAGTGCGTAGCATATCTTCTGTTAAGTTTTTTACTAACTCGTTGGAAAACTTACTAAAAATTATTTCTGTCTTTATCATTTTTAATTAACCCCCATTGATTAATTTCTACATATATAATATAATCAAATTACAAAAAATAGTAACTATTATTTAATGTCTCACTTAATTCTTCTACCTTTAGCTCAACCTTTATTTATCCAAATTAACAATTTACTAACATTAATTCTTTTACTTTCTCTTAAATCTTCATTCATAATTCAACAAGTTCCATATTGAGAATTTCTACTGCCTAACTGATGTGCTGAGTTCTTACTACCAATTATTTTTTTTGTAGTCTCTGTATGGTGTTTTCCTAAGAATGCCTTAGAGCTTTGTTCTACATTAAATTTGCCAGTTCTTCAGTTTTCTAAAGCAACTTCTCTTCCTGTTTTAGCTTCTCTCGCTTTATATTCTTTCGTTTTTCTTTTTTTTGATGCAAGACCTTTTGCTCCCTTCTCTCGTTGTTTATCACTATCATAAACTTCACGAGCTCAACCGCCTTGACCTCCAAGCTTTAGGTTGTATGTGTTATTAGAATCAACTCAATCTTTATTAACATATTTTTTTTCCAACTCATACATCTCTCTTGAAGAGCTACAATATGATAAAATTTTTCTTGAAAAGTTTTCGTCTCCAAACTGTTCAATAACTTCAACAAGTCTTCTTCCAGAACCTAAATATCCGTCATCTAGATTTTTAGTTTGATGAACTCCACGGTATTTCATACCATTAGCTTTATTTGTCGTTTCATATACAATATAATACATAAATAGTTCGATACTCCTTCTTTATAATAAATATAAGAGTATCGAACTAAGTTCAGAAATATTTTGCTAAACCGAAGTTTATTATCGCGCAGCACCACGTGAAGGTAATTTCTGCCTGCTACGTGGGTAAAGGACGAGAGTTGAACTCGCGATAGGGGAGCCACAATCCCCTGTGTTACCACTACACTACCTATACCATACCTCTACCTCAATTTTTACCTAATCAAATAATCTGTATACCTTGCTTGCAATTGTTTTGCATCTCTTATAACATATTTAACTCGATCAATTGTATGTCTCAAGTTTCCATTTTTGCTTAACTCCAAAATTCATCTATACTAATTGTCTTTGATTCTACATTAAACTCTTCACCTCGTTTACCACATTCATATGCAAGTCTCATTAAGCTAATAATCGAATATACATCTGAAAAATCTCTCGCTAGACTTGCATCTTCTGGTTCACCATCTGAAAAGCTAACTGATCTCTCTTCTCCTAAATCGTCTTTCACTTTAATAATTATGTATTCTCGGAAATCATCACTAACAGCTTTTTTTTCAATAATCTTCATTAGTCTTCTTCTGTATTTACTTTACTTGAAATTGATTTTGATAAGCTTTTATAGGAACTATTATCTCCAACATATCCCTTTTCGGAAGCGGCAAAGTGAACTGTATTACATGCTTGAAATCCATATAATCTTTGAGCATTATTTATTGAATTCAAATCTGATGATAAAAATAAATAAGACCAATTATAATCATTTTCTTGTCGTTTGATCAAATTCTTAATTGCTTCTGCTGAAAAGTCAACCGAGGCATTCTCTTCACCATCTGTAATTATTGCAATAATAACACTTTCAGGTCGTTCATCTTCGCCCATCTCAGTAAATCTTTCACCTAACTCATCAGTAAGTCTACCGATTGCATCTAGCAATGCTGTGCATCCACCAGGAGTATACTCTGTTTGTTTCATTTTTTTCACATCTTCAAATTTCACACAATCAATAACTTTATTATATATTGTATCAAATAAAACTAATGAAAATTTTACCTCTTTACCTTCAAGTGATTTCTTCTGCTCTTCAATGAAAACATTGAAACCTTCAACGGCTTTTTCTTCTAAATAACTCATTGAACCAGACTTGTCCAATATCAAACCAATTTCTACATAACCTTTTTTCATTCTTTCCTTCCTTCTTTCTTAACTTTTATTATTAACTGCTGCTGGAGCTGCAAACACTCCACATAAAACAACTGTTGCAAACCAATCAGTAAAAGTATGTCCAATATTGAAATTAAACAAATAGTTGATACTCCATATTACTAAATGTGGCCCTACAATAACCATAACGACAATAAATAAAACTAACAAAATTAACCAAAATGTATCCATAACCTACTCCTTTTTTTTTAAAAATAATCTATTGGTTGCGGGAGCGGGATTTGAACCCGCGTCTGAAGCTTATGAGACTTCTAAGGCACCAAACTCCTCTATCCCGCAAATTAATTTCTTAATTCGATTTCAGCAAGCGCTCTCAATCTATTCTTTTTAGATATTTTTTCATCATATTCAACTAAGAATGGAATCACTGGAAGTAATATAATATGTGCTAAAGGAAAAATTATTACTATTGAAATTATTGTCCAGATTAAATCAAGTAATTCCTTAGTAATTTTTTTAGCTAACTTCTTTATTTTCTTAAAGGCATATTTATAAGAATCTGGTAGATCTATTTTATAATGATACTCAATAATTTTGAAATATTTTTTTACTGTCATTTAATTCTCCTATAAATTAAAAAATGGTACCCGCCGCGAGATTTGAACTCGCACTGTACGGCTTCTAAGGCCGCTCTCTGCTTCCAATTGGAGTACGCGGGCACGTTTAATTATTTTCTAAAATTTCCGTTTTTAACAACTCAATTTCTTCAAGCGATTCTATTTCATAAATGCTAATTTCAAAATCTTTCGCATTCTTTCCAATCTAATATGCTCCAGTCCAAAATTCATATTTATCATTTCTTAATGAATATTTTTCATTATCTCTATTTTTACATATTGTTATGTCTAACATTTTTCCTTTTTTTGATAAATTTTGGTCGGGATGGCAAGATTCGAACTTGCGACCTCGTACTCCCAAGGCACGCGTCATAACCTGACTAGACTACATCCCGATTTATCTTTTCTAACAAATATACTCTTTTACTAAATTTTCCCATCTGTAAACTCCTTTAATCTTTTTTTATTTTGGTATCCCCGGAAAGATTTGAACTCTCAACACTTGGAATAGAAGTCCAATGCTCTTCCAGTTGAGCTACGGGGACTTATTTAATTAAAATTTCATTTTCCTTCCAGCTTTTCAATCCATATCTAATCAATATCATAAGTCTTCTTTCATAATTTTCTTACTCTGCTTATACTCTTCGCTATAGACTCAACAAGTTCCATATTGAGAGTTTAGTTTTCCAGCACTCTTACCTTTAGAGGACTTTGACATTTTTTGCTTAGTTTCTTCAGAATGATGTTTTCCTGTAAACATTCCAACAAGCTCGCCAGATAGTCGCCTCGGATCATTAACAGAAACGTTAAAAATATTACCATATTTATCTTTTGCACTCATTCTACCTTTCATTATACTTACTCATTCTCCAGATAAATATCTAGGACTATCAACAAAAGTATTAAAAGTGTTTCCATCTTTATCCTTGACTGTCAGAGTATTTTTTGCTACACTTACTCATTCTCCAGATAAATATCTAGGATTAGTTAAATCTGTTTGAATTGTGTTACCGTTTTCATCTCTAACGCTTACTTTACCTTTATTTACCCCAACTAATTCGCCAGACAAGAATCTTAAATCATTAACGGAGACTCTAAAAGTGTTTCCGTCTTTATCTTTGACAGCTGTAGTACCGGTTGAATGAGCTCATCCACCTTCTCCGCCTAGTTTAATATTATAAGTATCTTTTCTTTTAACAAACTCTTTGTTAACTATTTTAGTTTCCATTAAATAAGCATCTTCTTCGATGTCAAAGTTATATAAAATCTTTTTCTTAAACTTATCAACACCATATTTATTAACCAACCTATTTAAATATGTTCCTGAACCCATGTAGCCATCTTCAATATTATCTGTTGAATGCTTACCAATATAAATCTTATTATTAACAATATTCGTAATTTTATAAATAAGATGATTTTTCATTTATTAATTTGTTTTCCTTTATTTCTTTAATAATAAATATAAAGAAATCAAGAAAAGTTCGATATAAATTACTTACTTTGTTCAAAAAGACGATCCCCAGAGTCGAACTGGGAATAGTAGGGTTGCAATCTACTGCCTTAGCCATTTAGCTAGATCGTCTTATTTATCGTATTTATCTTTTAACGCTAAATAAACTAATTCCCAAACATGTTTTTGTTTTCTCTTGAATCCCTTAACACATCCTTCTTTCATTAGCTTATCATTTGCGCCTTTTAATTTATATCCATAATTACCAGTCGTTAAAGTTCCTGATACATCATTTCAGATTTTTGCTTCGGCAATTTTACGAGGAGTACCTGTACCAAATGGTACTAATTCTACTGTGACTCTAATCATTCCCTAGCTCCTTCTCCGGCCGTTACTGCTTGTTCTTTTGTAATTTTAATTAACTGATGTGAAAGAAGTTCTGCCCTCTTATGTCACCCCTCAGCGGTATACCAGCAAGAATCTCATCGTCTGTATCATATCTTAACAAGTTCTTTTGTAAATCCTGTTATTCAACCAACTGTAAAAGTTTTATTGCCTGTAAAATCGTGAGCAACTGGTTTAATTAAAACAATACAATCGCCAATACTTAATTCTTCTCCAAAATAATCTTTATGCATTTTCTTCTCCAGTGTAAATTAAAGAAAGAGGATTTGCTCGTTCTTGCGCCAAACCATTTTGACAAGCTTTCCACATTTCCATTAGTCCATCAAGCCCAATAATAGTCTTATTTGATTTAATTTAGATTCAGAGCGGTCTCTCCATATACCCAGCTGATGTGCTTTATCTGGATATGGTGGCTTATCTGTTTCCCTTTGAATATCTCTCATTATTAGACCATAACCTTTTACTTGTTCAATTATAGCTTCTTTGTATTCTTTACTCATAATTTCCTCCGTTTTATATTATAATTAATTATAATATAAAGCAAATTACAAAAATAGTAACTATAAAATGGATGACTCGATAGGACTCGAACCTATAACATCCAGAGTCAAGGTCTGGTGTTCTGCCAATTGAACTACGAGTCATCTTGGTACCTATGGTGAGACTTGAACTCACACTTTACAAGGTTTGAACTTGCTCTCTCTGCCGATTGGAGTACACAGGCATATTTTTTAGTTTATTTATTTCTATTAGTTTGAATTCTAACTTTACCATCTTTACCTATAGTCACGCTCTCTATTGCTGCAATATTATAGCCACTTTTAAATTTTCTTTCTTTTAAGGAATCGTTATACTTTATAATTAGGCTTTTAACACTTTCTACTAATTCTTTTGACAGTCCAATATCACCAAGCTCAATTGGTCGTCTTCCAGAATCTAAATCCATTTTTCTAAGAATCTGTCAAATCTTCTTACCATGACTTACAGCATAGCTAAGTACTCCTTTTCCAATTTGTCTACTTCTCTTTTCGTAACGTTTTTGATTTTTTAATCACAATCTGCGACTTGCTAATATTCTATGATACTTTTTCTTATCTTTAAATCACGATCACAAAGATTTCTTTTTATTCATTTTTTAATTTCCTTTTTTTAATTTCCTTATTTTAATTGGTGTCCGCAGCGAGATTCGAACTCGCACTGTACAGGGTTTAAGCCTGATTCCTCTGCCGATTGGGATACACGGACACATGATTTAATTTAGTAAAAAATAAAAACAATGACGAAGAGTAATACATCACGACCGGCCTTTGACAACCGGTTATGGGAGTCGAACCCAATTTAAAAAGGAACTGTTTATGTCATTGTTCTCATTCAATTTATGAAGGCGGGAAGTAAGTTTTTTACCAATTAAAAGTTTAAAGGAACTTCCAATGCCTTATGTTTCTTAAAAATTTAGGATGATTAGTAGGTGCCGCCACTCTACCAGTTGAGCTACTTCCCCATAAAAACTTTGGCAGGGAAGGTAGGACTCGAACCTACAAACAAGCGGATTGATTGTTTTCAAAGGAACTAATTTATATCCTTTTTTAACTTTTTTTTTAAAAATAACAATTATAAGATGATCAGTAATTATAGGCGGCTACTCTACCAGTTGAGTTACGTTGGTTCACTCTAGGCTTAACAACGATGGGATTCGAACCCACAACTAGCTGCTTGGTTTTTCAAAGGAACTGATTAATATCTTATTTTCTAATTTATATGGACGGCTGGTAAGGTTGCTTAGAAGGCAACTGCTGATTATGCAGTTTAAGGAACCGGCTTATGTCCAATCTTTAGACGGTTAGTAATTTTTTTTTTATCATTGTTTTTCAAAGGAACTAACTATGTCTAATGTATACTTAATCATATGAGGCGGGCAGTAGTTTTTGGTTAAAGCGGCGAACCGCTTCCCCTATGTTTTTCAAAGGAACTGCCTAAGCCTCGTTTTTTATTTCTATGCAAATAATTCAATTAACGTTGCTTTGTTAAGCTCAGTCAAATCAATTTCTGCTTCTTCTTCTACAAATTCAAATCCAGCTTCTTTTAATATGTCATTTAAATAAACATAACAATCAACTGTATTTTTAACGTATTCAATATATTCTGTTCTTTGCTCATGTGAAACTTTTGAATTACCAGTACTTACATTCGCAAAAACAAATTTGTTATTAACTACCAGTCCCAAAGTATTCTCCTTTCGGTCACTTTCTAAGTCAACCTGAAATACAATGTTATTTGGATCAACCATATTCTTGTTTTCATAACTTCTACCTGGATTATATACTTCTGTTGCTATGAACATTTTAAACTTATACTCTGGATTAGCACTATATGCGTTAACCTTAAAGATACAAGCATTTTCACCAAATCCATTTTCTCCATATATAAATTCATTGGCTCCATGTGGCGCATTAGTAATATCACCTGAATAGATCACTGACTTATTTCCGTTATAATAGCTTGAATTCCAACCTATCTTATTACCGGAAATATCAACATATGACAAGTCAAGATCTCCTGCTCCATCACTATTTTTCCAATATATACCAACCATAGCGTTCTTATCTGCTAAGTCTAAACTCGTTCCAATTGGAATATTTCCAATGAAAGACTTCTCACTTGTTGGAGCTGTAATGTTTAATCCTACTGGAATCTTCACAGTTGTTGCTTTCTTCGCCATAGACTTTACAAGACTCTTGAATATTTTTGTGTACATTTCGTAGTAAAGACCTTCTACATAAGTTGATAACTTGCTGTCTTCTACTGTCTTTATATAAAGCTTTTGATTTCTAATCAAATAAGCTTTTGTACTCAAATTTTTCTTACGAACGCTAATCGCCTGAAGTAAAACAACTTTCTTATAGTTGTTCAATTTTGAAAGCATTTCATCTAATTTATCAAGCTTTGCTTGACTTGGATCAGTAAGTAATGTTTCAAAATACTTTTTTCTATATGGAACATGATTAGTCTTAGAATATTTACTAAGCTTGTTAATGATAGCTTTATTTCCAGGTGTATTTCTCATTGCCAGGAACAAAGGTTTGTATCTATTGAAAACAGCAGATAGTTTCTTTACTCCAAATGTTACAATGAAAGGAGAAACATCAATTTGATTTTCCTTAATCATTCTAATAGTTGCATCATTCTTAACAACCATTGAACGCCCTGTAAACATATCTATTAAGAATCTAACAAACTCTTCTGAAGACTCTGGAAATACATTAAATTCTTTACAAAGAATCATTTTTGCTTCTCTGTTTTTAATGTCTGCTGGCGTAAAAGCCGTTTTTAATTCTTTTATCAAGAATATTAAATCATTTATAGTCTCTCCATCAAGAGCTATTCCTGAGCCAAGCATAGTCATAACACTTTCTGTAACTTCATCTCTGTCAATTGCTTTAATTACTTTCATATCTGTAAACGAAATTGCCTCAATACCATCATGTGGTAAGTAATCTTCGCCTTCAAAATTAGTTCCGTATGTTGACATGTAATGTACGATTTGGTCGATAAACAACTCAAATCTACTTTTACTTATAACGTCATTCCAAGTTTTATAGAACGACTTATTGTAATCAACCTTTTGTGTATTTAGCCAAACTAGTACACTTGAAACACATAGTTCTTCTGGTACAAAATATCCAAGTTTTGCAGCGACTTTGTTTACTTCTGCAAAATCTAATAGACTTTCCTTTTCAATGTACGGAATGGCCGCGTTAAATAGCCTTAGTGTAACTTCATTAACTCTCATAGTTAAACCTCTTTTGTTTTTTTTATTTTCTTAATCTACTTTTCATTCATTAAAATAAGCTTGCTATATGTTCAATTATTTCAATATCTATACTTTCTATAGTATGGACTTCTTCATTATCCATGGAAGGCATATAATCATAAAATTGCTCTTTTGCTTCACAATCATCCCAATCTTCATAATTATATCCTGTCGTTGGTATCGTTTTAACCATTTTAATAATTTCATTAAGCTCTTCCTGACTATTTATTGGAGACGTTTGATTAATATAATCTCCATCGTTAACGTCTGCGCTTACCACTAAATTCATTCCTTCTTTAAATTTCATTTTTTACATCCTTATTTTTGTTTGTTTTTATTAATCATAATATAATGAAACTATAAAAAATAGTAACAAAATTAATTTTAAAAAAAATTCAAACTAAACAAATAATATCGTTGAGGTTCCCGCGCTCTCAAACCCTAATCCGAATATAATGTACCTGAGTTATAACTAACTCTCAGTCTTATAACAACCAGCACAGTACTGTGCTCCAATTACTCATTCAGTTTGAATACTTTAAATCACTTCGTTTAAAGAATTTGACTTTTCTTAATTTTAATTAGATCCTCAATGACCAAGTGTTCGTCAAAGATTCAGGTGTTCCGTTTCGGCCTGCCACCCATTTATTATAATTTTAGGTTGTTTACTGCATCTTTCAATGCTCAACTTAATAATGCAGACGTTAGTTTATTAAGCTGGATTTTTGGCGGGACTGACGAGGATCAAACTCGCCTTACGCGGGCGACAGCCGCGCGCCTTCTCAGATGGCTACAGTCCCGAGTTTATTTTTTAATTTTTTGATATATCCCAGCCGGCATCATATCCTTCATTTCGAGCAATTTCATAAAACTCATTAATACGTTTTATTGCTTGTTCCACATCAATAACATCCACAAAACGTATTAATTCTTTAAATTTTTCTTTAATTTCTTTACTACTTAATTTCATAAATTAACCTCCGTTTATCTTTTTTAAATTAAAAAATTCGGCAGATGCGATGGTGCTTGGATCATGAGATCGAATCACTTATGCATACAAATTCGCCCATCGTTGGATTTCGTCCGCCTAAGTGCCTAATAAATCTAAATGTACATATTAAACTTAAATAAACATCATTTTCTGCAATTGATAGGCATAATTCAAAAAATCAATTAAACAGTTGATTACCAATCAATTATAATATAAGATAAAGATCAAAAATAGTAACTAATTAAAATTTATATCATCTACTTTAACAATTATTTTTTTAATCAATTCAAAATCACTTTTAGTATATGCAACTATTTCAACCATTTCAACATTTTTATTTATTGTGTTACCAAATTCGACAACCGAATTTAGAATTATATCAATTGCAGGCTCTTTTGGAAACATAAAAACTCCAGTACTTATTAGTGGAAACGATATACTTTTACAATTATAATCATCAGCTAATTTCATACAATTATATATTGTCTCCCATAACTGTTCAGGCGCTTCATTTTCATGACACGGAAATACTGGACCAACTGTGTTTATTATATATTTTGATTTTAAATTAAAGCCTGGAGTGATCATCGCTTTACTAGTTTCTAATGCTATATTTCCTTTAATCCACTCAGCACAATAATTAGTAAATTCCATTCCTGCTCCAACATGAATTACTCCATTAACTGTAACATCTTCCCAAAATAAATATTTATTAGAAGCATTAACTATTGCATCAGTTTCTCTCTTCTCTATATTACCTAGAATTATCACTATTTCCATTAAAACCAATCAATTGAAGTACCTTCAATAAACGGAAATAATGAATTGCTATAAACACATATTTTTCTTGCTCTATAATAAGTACTTATAGTTAGCTTAACATCTTCTTCTCGATAGGCACTTGCTCGTACCTGAATATCCAATGTTACTGTCTTATCATTTATTTTTATTAACTCACCAATTTTTATATCAGTACTTCCATTAGAGTTATGAGCTCTAATATACATATTTCCTATTACTAAATCTTGTCCAAATATATCTTTCATTTATTTTCTCTTTACATTAGGGAAAGCATTTGAATATGTGTCTATAAGTAGCTTATTATATTTTTTATGCCAAAAATCAGCTCCTATTTGAATATCACGGACTTCACAACGTAGAACCATGAGTTCAACTGTTTGACTCTGTATTTTTTCTTTTAAGTCATTATTCCTAACTACAAGACCTTCATTATCTGACCGTCTGTTAGCTAGGGTAGTTCTTAATCTTTCTATCTCTTGTCTTAGAGTGATATTTATAATTATGAGCTTTTCTCTGTCTTTACCCACTTCTGTTGCTGCTGTAGACGAAATGTTATACTCTTCTTTAAGACTTTCATTTTCTTTTTTTAATCGATCTATTGTATTATAACAGTTTTGAATTATTTGCTCTAATTCCGACTCTCTTGATATTATATAATCTGGAGTATCATCATAATAATATGCTGGCATTTAAGCCTCCTTTTTTAATTTAAAAATGGTGGACGAGGACGGATTCGAACCGACAATTATTCTTCCTTGCAAGGGAAGTGCCATCCCGTTAGGCGACAAGCCCACTTTTATTATTCTATCTAAGGTATAAATCTCTCATCATCAATTCTATCATTATAACCAACAATATACCCATTGGTATAATCTCTATCATAAAACTCTTTCTTTATTCGATCAGCAGCTGTTTCTGCTTGACATATTCCTTCTTCAACTCCAATATCATATCCATGACTCATTCTATCTTCATAAAGCTTTTGAAAATATTTAGTTAACTCTGCTTTCTTACCCGGTAAAATCTGAAGAAAGTCAACGAAATCTTGTAACTCTCCATAAAGATTAAACTCTGGCTTTTTTGATTCTGTTACTTTAAGTTCCATAGTCTCCTAATTTTAAATAAAAAACGAAATAAATTAACCAATCCATGCGTCTCAACATGGTCAAGATTTTTATAAAAATGGTTTGTTCCCCATCTCCTATTCTTTACGTGCACCAAAAATAGGTTCCCCTACACTAGCTCCGCGGTCATGCGAACTTCCAATTTAGTAGCTTAATCAATTTAGGAAGGCGAAGCTTCTTTCAACTCGGCTAATCAGTCTTATGTAAAGGTCAATTTATTTCTTTGCTTTCTTTTTAATATAAATTTATTCTTACAACATCTACAGTCAAATTATAATACTTTAGATATTGCATTTTATCTCCATTCTATTAATTCTGACTCTTCCAAAGCACTTTCAAATTCGTCAATAATATCCATTGCTTCTCTCACTTTTTTAGCATCCTTCTCATCAACTAATTCCTCTGGAACAATATATCCACCACGGAATAAATCATATCAGAAATCATCTACGCTAACTACTTCTGCGTTTTCTTTAACTTTCATTTATACACAACCTTTTTCTATATACTTATTTTAAAAGTCAGTACTCTACCTAATTGAACTACCTGCCCTCCGCCGAGGACAAGAAGGGAATCAAACCGCATATCTCTGACTATTTTTATTGGCGGCTCAGGCGGGACTCGAACTCGCACCCTTTCGGTTAACAGCCGACTGCTCTACCAGATAAGCTTCTGAGCCATTTAATTCTATAACATTTCCTATTGTTTCTACTAATCTCTTCTGTTATAGCCATTTTGAAATATACTTATACCATTCCAGTAATAGCTTGCTTCTTGTATACTATCGCCTCATCACTTGTCAATGTCAGTTTATTATAAGAACTGTTTGTATTTTGTATTTTTATTTTCATCTTATTATCCCTCCAAAAGTGACATTAAGATCTTAAGCTTTGCATCATCATAAGGAGGTTTAATTATATGTATTGTTAACATATAATCTTCAATAATAGCTTGAAATTTTAATTTCATCTCCCCATATGATCCTATCTCCATATAATCCATAAGAATACGAAAGCTCTCTCCACCTTTAATTATTTCTAAAGTACCGTCTTGATATTCTTTTGCATATAATGGTGGTAAAGGAATATCACATATAATAGCATCCGCTATATTCGAAGATATTTTAGATTTATCATTAAATGACGTAGATATGTATCCATTCTTATAGTCATTCCTTAACTTATAAACTGTCGATTTTTGTGTTCCGAATTTCATTTTCATAACCTCCAAGTTATTAATTTTTAAATCTTACATATATAATATAAGGTAATTATAAAAAATAGTAACTTTATTAAATAATTAAAAAGAAAAAGAGAACTCTATCCAGCTTTGACAGATCGCGTAACCTGTTCTCACGGTATGCTTAACTATTCATTGTTCGGTTTGAATAAACTAAACAGCTGGCGTAACCTTTCACACCTCTATAAACGATGTTCTCTTTTCTTTTTAAATTTTGGTGGGAAGTACAGGAATCGAACCTATCCCTTAAGAGCTTCAATCTTACGTGCTTACCTTCTACACCTACTTCCCATTTTCATAATTTAGGCGAGAGGTGGAGGGTTCGTCCCTCTCTAAATCACATTAGAATGTGTCAACCCACGCTAATATAACAGAATTTCCATGACCGTCTAAAAGCTCAACTATGCATAATTAAGCAATCACTAATCGTTTATCTACCTCTCATAATTTTTGGAGCGGATAGAGAATTTCGAAATCTCGACACCCAGGTTGGAAACCTGGTGCTCTGCCTCTGAGCTATATCCGCTAATTTTTAAAAATAATAGTAAAGCATTATCTGTTGTTTTCTATCCTCATCTGTTGTGACCCAGACCAGATAATTGCACCGGAGAAGCAATATAAAAAACTATCCATCGCAATGATAGAAACATAATTTACATTTATAGCTAATTTTCATAGCTACTGATTATAGACGACCTACTAGCAATCAAAGGGTATAATTTATTCACATTCAATCCTCGTTTTTTGACTTTCGCGTCGCCTGCTTTACTATATTTTCTCTTCATACATATATCTATATGCTGTTAATTTATAATTTTTATCTCTACAACTTCTTTTAGCTTTATATCAATGAGAATATTTTCCGTTTAACCAAAGACCAATTTTACTTCTATGGCCATTTGCCAAAAGTTGAGTTTTACCACTACATGTACCAAAGTACTCAAATTCCTTAAAAACTTTCATATTTCTTTTATATGACACGTTTCCAATTCCACTCTACTATACTATGGTAACCTCTAACTCTACGAATAAATCTCTTTATTAAAAATTCAAATTTACTCATTGGTTTAACACTTTTGAACTTATATGATATTGGATCAATATTACAATTCTTAATGATTGGAAGTTCTATTCCTGTAAATTCTTTCATGTTCTTTTTATATGACATTTGTTGTTTTCCTCAAATTTAAAAAATGAAAAAACGATTTAGTGCTGATACCGGATTCGAACCAGCAATCGTGGTTTGCCCATGCATTTGCCATTTATGCTACAATTCCTACTGCCTACTTTTTAAATAATCTTTGGTCCGCCTGGAAGGAATCGAACCTTCTTCGACCGGTTAAAAGCCGGCTACTAAGCCAGTTAGTTACAGGCGGAAATATTTTTTTATTCAGTCATTTTTAAAGTTATTAATGGCAATTTTTCATCATAAAATATTAGCCAGCTTATTACAATATTTCTTTTTTGCATTTTCTTCGTTATCAAAATACTATTATACTCTTTTATCTCAGTGCGTAAATCACGAATAAACAATGCCATATTTTCTTGATAGCCTTGATATTTGAAATCAGTAATTACTGTTCCAACATCTAATTCTGCCTTATTACCATACATCGTTACAGCACTTCGATATTGCTCAATTGTACCATCATATGTTACATGCATGGTAACATTAGAACTCCAAGAATTCCCGAGAATACAACAGATAACTACACCAAAAAGACAAATAAACATTAAACATGTTCCACCAAGATTTGGTCCATTTTCTCCAAGGTTTATTTCTTTAAACAATGTAATAAGCATTAACACAAGTAAAACTATAACTATTCCTATTAAAATCATTTCACGCTCCTTTTTTTTTTAAAAGATTATAATTTTTTAAAAGACAGATGTCGGATTTGCACCGATTGGATATGGCAAGAGAGCGACTCTTGTGTTCCCTTAACTCCTCTTTTACGTTGAGGCAGCTAGTTGGCATATATTCTGTATTTCTGCAATCTACTGTCCCTTAAAAGATTATAATTTATTTTGGTACCCCTACCCGGAATTGAACCGAGGCTATCTGAGCGAAAGTCAGATGTCCTAAACCACTAGACTATAGGGGCACATATATTCTCTTCTTTAAAAAACTAAAGGTCTGTAATCTGGATTTACGATCTAACAGCTTCAACGCTATCCACTTTTCAGCTCCACCGTCTTACTACCTCTTCTTTTGCTCGGGTATTTCAAAGGCTCATATTCTAGGAATGAATATGCTTTCACGTTGACCTTTACAAACTAACAAGAGAAGAAACAGACCTTTATAATTTAAATTTTAACAATCATCTATATTCAATTGCATTAGCTCCAGCTCCAGTTCATAGTTTGATATCCCTCGGTATATCCACCAGTATACATTTCAACCAAGATTGCTCTTACTTTTTTCTCATCGCCTTCAAAATCACCATTAGTCTCAGCGACTATTGTCATTATCTCTTCTAATTTCTCTTCTATTAATTCATTCATAATTATACCTCATTCATTTGAGTTGTTGCTACTGCTTCATCATAACCTTCTTCAAATCCTTCAACATGACCTTCATCAAATCCTTTAACATGACCTTCATCAAATCCTTTAACATGACCTTCAGAAATCCCAGTCATTGTCATTTCAGTTGTTAATGAGAGTATACTTAATCTTCTACTTTCAGGCATTTCAGTATTCCAAAGTAAACTCTTTAGTCTTTCAATTTGCTCGTCTCTTATCTTCTCATAATTTACTGCTTCCATTTTCATAACCTCCAAGTTATTTTTTTTAAATTCCTAATTACATATATAATATAATAGAAAAGTAAAAAATAGTAACAAATTTATATAAATTTTAAACTTATTTTTCTTTTTTATACATATTTATTATTAATAGAATAATAAAAAACAAACTAAAGGAAGTAATTAAAATGATAACACTTATTGATAGCATGATATATCTAACAACACAAAAATATAATACAAGTAAATTTAAATCTCTACTAGAAAATATATCGAAACAAAAAACTGATAAACGTCTACTAACAAGAGAAGATATTAGAAACGTAGAGTCTTCATCTCCTATTCATTACTATATTAAGAGATATGAACCTATTGATGATCCTGATGAAGAAAAAGAACTAGTACTTAGATATCAAAAGAAAAAAGATCCTCGTGCATTCGATAGATTAATTAGAGCACAATCAAAATATATGCTGAAACTAATAATGAATAACAAAAGTAGACTTGAAAAAATTGATAAGAATATTTCTACAGAAGAAGTATTCAATGTTATGATTATTAATTTTGCTAAAGCAATTAATAAATTTAATGCAAATAAAAATGTAAGATTCTATACATATCTAAGACATTGACTTAATGAAGTAATTACTAATCCTAGCAGATTCTTAACAAAATCAGCTCATGAAATGGATAAAAAAAGTAGCTCTATGGATATCAAACTAGGAACTGGATCTAATGGAAAAAGTATTAGTGATTTAATAGCAGATCCAAATGCTACTAATATGTATTCAGATAGAGAAAAGGAAAAATTTATGAGTTCTTTCATGAAAAGAGGAATGAGAGCTCTTAATAGTAAAGAGCAGTTTGTTATAAAGGCTTTTTATGGGCTACTTGATTCTCGAGAAGAAGATAAAGTTAAAAGCTCTAAAGGCAAAGTAACCAATGCTGCAGTGGCGAAATATCTTGGTATTACTGACCCTGGAGTATTAGCTATTCATCGAAGAGCACTTAGTAAATTAAAATCAGCATTAAGTTAAAAATCTGATGAAATTAGCAAAAATAATTACAGAGTCTGTTTTTAAAGTAGATCTAAAATTTATTGAAGAATATCTTAATGGCGTTTATAAAATATTCAACAGCTTTGATAACAGCAAAGAAAAAGACAATTCACCAAAAATAGTAAATCTACTAAATAAAAAAGCAATAACATTAGCTAAAAAAACCGAGTTATTTGATGAGATGGTTTGAGTACTTACAAAAGAAAAATCATATGAAACAAGAGATAAGAAAGTCGGCATCGTTAACACCACTGGTAGTAATGAGGGTGATGTAACAATATATGTTAATGATAAGATAATACTTCCATTTACAAAAGGTGATAAATTATGGAAATTGTTCGTTTCAATAATTAAAGGATACTTATCGCATGAGCTTGTTCATATCTATCAATTTGATAAGATATATGCAAAGAATAAAGATAATCCAAAAAAATATTGAAAAATCGTTAATAAAATAGCTGAAGTCGATCCTGAGCAAGTTGTTAAATATCTTTCTGCTCCAATGGAGATTATGGCATTTGCTAGTCAAGCATATAGTGAATTTAAAGAAAATGGATTTAGTGATGATGATATAAAACGCTATATTAAAGAATGAAGGAAATATCTTAATCCTAAACACTCTTATGTATTTTTTTCATATGTAGGATGAATGAGAGACCACAAAGCATTTAAAAAATTCTTAAAAAACATCTATGAATATACAGTAGATAATAATATATAAAAAAATAAGCCTTCAATTAGTAAGAATTAACAATACATTGGAGGCTTTTTATTTTTCAAATATTAATAAAAAAATTAATCAAGTAATATCTTTCTTTTAGCATTACCTTTATTTTTTATATCACCACCTTTGTTTTCTTGATTTATCGCTTGATATTTTCTGCCGCAATTTGAACAAAACTTATCCTTCAACACTCTTAATGTACCACATTCTGGACAATACTTTTCTAACATTTCTTCCTCATTAATAGTTTCGAGAAAATAGAGTACAACATTACTGGAACACGTGGGTTTTTCTCAACCTTGAGTGTTGGCTACTATTGATATATTACTACTGTCATCTCTATTCATTTTCTTTCTTTTTATCCTACTTGTTTCTTAACTTCACTAAGTTGCATATCACTTACTATAAACGATCACATCTCACATCTATCTGGGTAATATTTTAATGATTTATAATAATAACTATATGGTTTGCCTAAAAAAGTTTGAACTTTTTTAAGATTTCTTTTTCCAAGAATAGTTACTAGGTGTTCGTTTTTCTGTATCTTTTGTACTACTCATTTCTTTTCTATTGTTGGTAACATATTTTTCCTTTTTACTCAATATCTAATATTGGCGAATTTGTTGCAGGATCTTTATAACACGATCTGATTTCAAAATAATCATCATCATGTTTGGAAGGTCTTAAATCGCCATGACTTATCTTATAGCATGCTCCAGGACTTAACTCAATATATATAAGATCTTCATTATTATATTGCTCTAATATTAATTTTAATTCTTTAACCTTCATTCTAATATCTCTTCTTCTGTTCCACTTTACATTTCCTCAGTTATTTTTTCAAAACTATCAGCAAATTCCTTATCATCTCTAACTTCAATAAAGCGAGGAAGGAATAGGCTATGTTCACCGGCTGCATTTTCAATGACTTCATTATACTTAACAGTAATTATTTTTCCAACGATATTCTCTTTATCCATCTTATGTGATACTCTTTTTGTTTCCATCGTATCTGTATCAACTATAGTAAAACCTCTATCATGATATGAAAATCCGGTTCCAACACTTACTTTAAGCTTTCCTCTTGCTGATTCACAAACTAAAGCACCCATATAATCCTTCATTATTCCAGTACCTTCTTGCCAGTCTACAACAATTAAATCTGCTTCATGTTCTGCTTTGATCTTTATTTGATCTCTTGTTCGCTTACCTTTATAAGGAGCATCTATATTTTTCAATATTGCACCTTCAAAACCTTCTGAAATGTATTCTTCAGCTATTCTTTTTACATGAACAAGTGTAAATACTACTTGAGATGGAATTATTTTTAAATTTTTATGCTTCGTTTTGTCTACTTCCATTTGTTCAAAAGCATTACTTAGATGATTAAATCTCTCACCGTAAGTTGAATCTCCTTTATGATCTTCAAACTCCTCTTTTGAAATAACATCCCAGATCAAAAAACGAACTTTAGCAAGATTTTCAGCACTAATTTCTTTTCTATTCAAAATACCATTCGAGATTTTCCTATCAAATGGATCTCCATGACTATCTTCCATGATAGCTTCACAATCAAAAACAAAACTTTCACAAGAGTTTTGAACTCTAATCATACATGAGAGAATTGAAAACTGAGCAGCTATTTCTGGTTTTTCAAGTTTACCATCTCTCTTGCCAGAGCGTGTATAAATTTCAAAATTATCGTTTGAGACGTCGTAAAATACTATTGTTCTTCGACCATCACCTTTGAGTTGACAAATTGCCGGGAATTGAATATGTTTGATTTCTTTTTCACCTGAAGCTAATGCAACTTTAAACTCTGGAATTAGCTTCTTCCAAACTTTATTTACTGTTGAAGCACTAAATCCAGCTCTCAAATCTTTAGTAAGAATTAACAAGAATATCTTTTTGATATCATCATTTAAAAACGAATAAACATCTGCAGCTTCATTTAATGCTGAATGACCAGTAATTTTTCTTGCTCTTAACTTATCAAGAAAATCGAACATATCTTGATACATATCATAAGTTGTTCTAATATGGTAATCTGTGTTTTCAACTGCACGCTCTAATATGCCATTTGTTTTCTTGAGGTAATAATTAAAGAATGGATTGTATGCATAAAATAAAACGTTTTTCAAAAGTTCATTATCTTTGTTTTCTGTCAATATTCTGAGTTTGTCAAGTTTTGAATTTGTTGCTCTCATTTCAATAAGTATTTCGCTTACGCTTTTATTCATTTTATACTCCCCAATTTTTATACTTTAACTGATCTGGATGTGTTCCCATCATACATCTACTACACTTTGGACGATCCTTGATCTCTTCTGGAAACGGACTTTGTAAAATTTCATAATGTCCACATGCCATTTCGTAAACATCTACATAATTATATGGGAAAAAATCTAATCCTTCTTCGACGTAAATCTTCAATAGCTTTTGATACTCTCTCTTCTCTTCACCTTCAGTATTTCTAATTCTTCTCTGAACATTCTCTATCGATTTTCTCATTTTCATAACCTCCTTTTATCCTACATACATAATATAAGGTAATTTATAAAAATAGTAACTTAAAATTTCCCGGCGATTTTACTATCATAAACAGCCTGAGCTCAAGCTTCAATATAATCATCATATTGGTGTTTAACTTTAAATTTACACATCTTGTCTATAGTATTCTTTTATTCTTTTTTGCTCTTGCATAAGTTCTTTTCTTATCTTTATAACTTTCTCTAATATTTCCTTTCCTACAACCTCTAATAATTCTGGACAATTTTCTTCAATAACTCTTTTGTATGCAACGGATTTAGTCCTTCATACTTCATTATGAAATTCTCATACTGCTTTTTTGAATTCCCAATCTTCTTCATACATTTTATAGCTTTCTTCTTTTGTCTTATCCACAAGCGCTCCATCCACACTCAAGACACATTTTACATCCTTCTTGATATATGATATTTTTTGTATTGCAAGCTTGACAAACTTCATTCTCTATCTTTGTTCCATCTTTAATAAACTTACTTAATAATTTTTTAACATGAAATAAAAATGATGAGAATCCATCTGGATTTTCTTCTAATATTCCTACTATTTCAAATGCTGGAACATTATGTCTTAGTGCTAATCCAATAGCTCTAGCTATCTTATTTACATTTGTTTGACCTGAATATTTACTACGTTGTCTTTCAATTAATTCTTCTTTAATACCTTTATTTCTACATAAAGATTCCATATCTTCTATTACTTTACCTGCAACTTCAGTCGACTCATAAGAGTTTGTATGTACAAACATGGCATAAGGTTTTTGATATTTGCTATCGGCGAATGCGATATTGATATACCACTTCTTCTTATTTTTATCTCTTCTTATGTATCCCTTAGAATAATATTCTTTTGGTAACTTAACATCTTCTTTAATTACATCGCCATTTGACTTAACAAACATTTCTTCAAGTTCAGATTGATATTCATGAGTCTTTTGTTCTTCAAGTACTGCAGTCATTGTATTAGCTCTATATGTAGTTAAGCCTTTAATTTCACTTCTCCAAGCAGTTAAATAGAGCTCTTTGAAATCATCATAACTATAATGCTCAGGAATGTTTACCGTATTATGAGTTGGAACTCCATTTACTCAATATGAGTGAGACATATCATCTATTTCTAAATCACCTGTATCAACATCACTAATTAGCTCTATTTTAATAATCTTTTTTGACTCTGGCATAATTAACGAGCGCAGATTAAAAAGATGCTCGTTTGTTACTTCATTTCAGTTTAGATGTTTTAAGTCTATTTTTATTTCATCAAGCGTTTTTATTTGTCTATAGTCTAGCGGAATCTTTTTATTGTTCTGACTAATTGATTCTAAAATATTCATAAAATTTCTCCTTATTAAATATTATCTCTTCTGTTATGATAAAAAAATTACTATGTAATTCTTTTATATATCTACCTTTTTCTTCATTAAATCTTTCTAAAAATATCTTTGGCTTTATTTCTAAAATAAATTGCTCTTCACTAGTTGTTGTAAATATTATATCAGGAACATAACATTTTTTCTTTTTTTTATCTGTCTCAAAAGTCATATGATACGGCTCTGTCTCAAAGCATGTAACTTTTTCATTTAATTCTAATAATTGTAGAACTTGCAATTCGTAGCTGCTTCTATAATAAATATCTTTATTGTTTTTTTCACTGAAAAAGTATCCTGTTCTAACTGCGTGTATATTATATCCTCTGTTATATCTCTCAGGATGATTTGCAATATAATTTGCACTTCTTATACTTATATAAGCCGAATATCACATTTTTGTCTCTTGCGGAGTCATATTCTTTACATCCACTACACTAAACTCCGGAAAACTTGACTTAATGGTGTTTCTAACTTTTAAATTAAGCATATTACTTTGTTTCCATTTTAATATATACTTTTCTTTCTCTTCTACAGACTTGAGTCTGTAGTTTGTTTTTTTAGAATATCCAGATAGCGAAATTAAATCTTGTTTTGATAACTTACTAGTATCAAGTCCTAGTTTTATTGCTATATTTTTTCCTGTGGTCGCTACTCCATCAACGTATGACAAGTGCAACAGTCTAGCATCATCATGTATTAGTGGATATTTTTTTTTTGCAATACGTATTCTTGATTTATGCGCATTAACTATCATTGTATTAGCTAAACCAGGATCACCCTCTCACTTATCTTTTTTTTCTGTAATCATCTTGTGTGATAGACTCTTATTATATCTATTAAAAAAAGCATAATATTCCTCTGTATTTATCTTATCAATTTCTTTTTTGTTTGCTAATCAAATTGACACCTCTCACTTATGCTTTTGCTTAGTATTAATATAATTTTGCTTTAAGAGATTTATTAGCTTCTGCTCTTGATAGAAACTTACTATGCTGTGATCTCTTTTTATAATATTTGCTAATGCTAATATTACTTGCTTATTAACACCTCTATTATATAATTGTTTTAAGTAGATATTATTATCATCACTCAATGTTTTAAATTTTCTAAATCTCATAAAACCTCTCTTTATCTTTATATATAAATATGAAGACAACAGGGCTTTTACAAATATTTATTTCCGTATTACTATATTTTGATCAATCTTTGTATCAATTAACTTTACTCAATGTGAGTTCTCAACAAATATTTTATGATTTAGTGTTCCAATTATTGTCGAATTATCACTAAAACTAATCTTTATACATTTAGAATCTATCTTATTGTTATATGTAGATTTTATTTCAACTTTATTATTAATATGATTTTTAGTATAAAGTTTATCAGACTCTATAGACTTAAATTCACCACTATTATTAAACTCAAGCTCACTTAAATACACAACCTCGTCATTTATAATAATCATACTTGAAGACTTTTCAACACACTTACTAGAATTCATGTTCGTATAGTGAGCAATTATTTTCAGCACACTTAAATGATTTTCAACTGATAAATCAACTGTAGTTGAAAAAACATCCTCATCCTTATTTAAAAGTGTCCAGGTTATATCTTCATCAGAAAATATATTTGCTTTTACTCAACTCCAACCATAGTCTTCAACTAAATTTGCTTTGACCAAGCCTCTACTTTTATCAACTCTATAAGATTCTCCATTAAATTCGCCTTCTAATATTTGTTCATTTGCGATAGTTATGAATTTAAGATTTTCTGTTTCAAACCATTCACTCTTCATTACATCTGGAATTATAAATTCACTCTCTGCTAATGCTCTCTTTTCCTCGTCGGTAACAATAACTCATCTAGTATACTCTTTCATAAATACAGGTTCTATTCCACCTGACACAATGCCGGCAAATATTGAAGTGTTGTGTGAAATAATACCATTACCTAATATATAGTGATGAGCATCTTCAACTTCTATATCATACGTATCATCTTTTATAAGCTTGATCTCTGTTACTACTTCTTCAATTAGCTCGAGTCCTTCTATATTAACTACACTCATTATTTTCTCCTTCTATAAATTTTTTACATTTTATTAGCACTTTTTCTTTATTATCTCTTCATTCTTTTTCTCAGACGACTAATGTATCAAATCCGCTATTATTTGCAACCCTTAATTTATATCTATCTTTGTCTCAAAGTCTTTTTGCATCAGTTTTTAATATCGGATGTTTTCAATCTGATTCAAATAATAGCGGATTTGCATGTCAAAAATCTCCATTAAACTCTATAATTTTTTTATTTCCTGATTTTATTAATGTAAAGTCAAAAAATAAATATGATTTCTTGTTTCTATCATATATTCATCATTCTTTATTTTTTTTTGCATATTTTATATATTTATGAAAGTCATCATGTAACATATCTAAAAGAGAATCACAAAAACTTTGTGATACTTCTGAAACAGACGTTTTACTAGCACTAGATGATTTTTTTAATAACAGCTCTTTTCATTTTTGGGCACCGATTTCTTGTCCATATTTTTTAATTCACTTACTAAGTGTTGCTGCATGAAGCTGTTTATTTTTGTTATTTTTATGATGTTTTGATATACTAATTGATTGTTTCTTATTTTTAGAATTTCATTTTTCCATACCAATCTTTTTACCATATTTGTTAATAAAGTAATCCATATCTCGTCTTTGATAATCTGCATATTGTTTTCTTGCTAAATCATAATCTCCATCACATATCTTTAGTCAATACGCAAATGCCCTTTTTGTTGTTTCTCTTTTAGTTTGTATATATTCATCTCATCTCTTCTCGCCTGCAATTTTACCAAGTTGCATAATATATTTTTCTTTTGTATGTTTAGATTTATTTCTAAATATATCATATTTTATTATACCTTCTGGTTCACCATATCTTCTAATAAATCCATCTAAACTTTGATCAACCTTTAATAAGTATTCTTGCCACAAATTATCTGCGACTTCTTTTGAATTTTCCTCATATATTCTAGTTTTATAAGTTTTATATTTTCTTTTTGTCATTTAAAATTGCTCCTACATTACTTTATTATAAATATAAATATCAATGTAGGAGCAATTTTATTTAATTATTTTTTTATCAAAATCTTATCGCCAACTTTTAAATCTTGTAACTCAATTCATTTTGCTCGAGTATCACTTATCTTAACTAAAAGCTTATGTTCACTTGTGCCATCAATTTTATTGTTCATATCTGTTTTTATTGAATATACGTTTCTATTATCATTAATATATAATCCTGTAATTCTCTTATTACCTTGTAGTGTAGGAACTTCCAAAGTTTTAATTGGAATAAATGATTGGTTCTTTTTTTCTTTTGTAATATCTATTTTATTTTCTTTAAAAATTTGAGAAATAGACTTTACACCTTCTGCTGTTCTTATTTTTGTATTCTTTCTAACGCAATTCCCATTTGGAGCATTTGCTGAATGACAGCTATTTCTCATTGTTCCAACTGATTCAACTAACGACTTCACTTCTTCTGATATATCAATATTCTTTCACCAATAAGTATTAAAATATTCCTTACTATCAAATAACTCAAATGAACCTTTTTCTTCACCAAGCATTGCTGAAGCGAGTAATTCCACCCCGGCTTTTATTTTGTATATGTCTCTAACCATATCTAATGACTCCGGAGAGCCATATCTAATACCCATCATATAATGTAATGATCCTAATCCCATGGTACCTAATCCAATTCGTCTCTTCTTAAGCATTGATTCTTTATATTCAGGCAATGGTACATTTGAAATATCATTAATATTATCTAGAAATCTTACAGCAGTTATAATTGTATTAATAAACTTTGCAAAATCAAATGATCCATTATCATAAAACTTAACAAGATTTATACTTCCTAAATTGCATACGCCAGTTGACATGAGAATTTCTCCTAACCGCAATCGACGTTGAGTGTCGACTGCATATAATAATCCTCCTTTCTATGTGTTATTTTTGGTTTTGAAATATTATTAACTTTCATTTGCTTTTATTAGCTCCTTTTTAAAATTTTCAATTGTTTCAAAATTCTTCAATATTGATTTTATTGAAAATTGTATATTTTTTGCATTAAATTTTTTCTTTAAATCTAGCACTTTCTCATTATTGTTACTTTTTAATAAAGAAATAAAATAATTAATATCAATATTATTTCTTTTTATGAAATTAATTGGAATAAATTTTATTCCTTCTTTAACTGATTTTCCGTGCTCCTTTCTTTTGCTTTCTGTTCATCTCTTTTTCTGAGAGGCTGATTGTTTTTTTATATACAACTCTCAACTCTCTTTATCTTCTTTCCGACTTTTCATTGCTATCTTCGATCTCTCTGAGTGAGCATCTTTTTCTTCTTCTGTTCTATTATTATAAAATTTAATTAAAGCAAATTTAGTTTTATCTCTGTTTCTTATGCTGCTATAGTATTTCTTCATAGTAATAGAGTGTTTTGGATTTTTAACTCCAAGCTTTTTTCTTGAAAGACCTTCTCTGTTCTCGCTATTTTGAAAATATGCTATTCTAATATTGCTCATTTTTTTAATAGCTGAAGACGAGTGTTTTTTTCCATACATTCCGTTATTTTTTCCAACCCTTTCGCATTTTAAGCACCGCTCTTTATAGTCTGGCGAACTCGTAATTGTGTCACCGCCGTCCCCGCCAGCTGTAATATTATATCCGATATTGCGGTTTTGAGAATTAAGTTTTTTAATTCAATATCTTTCTGCTTTGTTCAACTCTTTAGAGCTTAAACATTCACAAAGCGTTTCTTTTTTAAAATTTTCTATTCCGTATTTATTGATAGCAAGATTTAATATCTTACCGGAGCCGAGGTAATTATTATTATTTTTAGAATCTTTGCCAACATAAATTTTACCATTAATTAAGTTTGTGGTTTTATAAATTATCATATTTAATTTTCCTTAGTACACTCATTAGATATTTTAATGTCTATTGGAGCCTGTACTCTTTTATTATAAATATAGTAACTCAATTATTTTATTTAATAAATTTCATCGTTTTCATCTAAATCTATAGCAAATTTTTGTTGTCCATTGTCAACATCTACTACATCATATATGTAAAATCTTTCTATGTTATTTACCAAAACAGGCTCCGTGACTATATATTCGTCGCGATTTATTAAACTAAAAAAGTTATAATTTGGAACAGCTGTTAAATCATATACATCTTCCTTCTTTTCGGTCTTTTCTATTCTAACAATTGCTTTTAGTTTCCCATCAGCACCATTAACAGACGGAAGCGTTGTTGTTTTACCAGCTTTGTACTGGTCATATATATTACCAACACACAACTCATTGAACGACTTTCCATATAGTTTATGTTTGTAGTTAGTTAGAATATATTCATTATTTTCAAAGCAAACTTTATATATTTCATCATCCTTTTGAGTCATCCACACTCTCTTTAACTCTGAATTATACAGTTTTTTGTCTTTATCTATTGTTATAATAGTTAAATTCTTAATCTTATTTTTCTGCTTTTCTAAGTTTTTAATTTTAATTCACCCAACGTTAGTGAAGACAAGAGTATCTCCTACTACACAGGGATTTGAAGTAGCTATATTTTCACAATAGTTAACAGGATTCAACTTGTTTGCTAAATCAAGAAATAAAACTCCAGGTTCGTTTCTGGTATAAGTTGCAGTCATTATCTTATCTCAGAGATCTTTAACTTTAATTGTCTGATAATTAACTCTCGGATAACCTTTATTGATCCATTTTTGATAATCTCCCTTTCATTCTGTTTTATATTGAGGACAGGAAGTATCTGGAAATGATAATGTTCAGAGTATCTCTCCGCGACCAGCATCGTCAATAACAGCTTTAATAAACTCTGCATTAATTCCTACCGATAAGTTAAATTTAGTTAATCTATTAGGAGTTTGTTTAGCTTCTATAAAATCAATAATGTCAGGATGCCAGACTTCTAGAATACCCATCTGTGCTCCTTTTCTTATCTTCTTTTTTTCTTTTCCCTCATTACCATCTTTAAGTACTTTAGTCGTACCAGAAGTAATAATTTCAGAAGACTTATCTCATAGCTCCATAAATTTTAATACACCAGGAGTTCTTATTCCGGTTCCTTTAACATAAGTCCCCTCTGGACGAAGTCAGCTGAAATTCATTCCATATCCACCTTCCGATGCTAATGTTTTTGCTTGTGCTTTTAGTAGAGTATAAATTCCATTTATTGAATCTGGATCTGAAAAATTATCTAAATCTTGAGGCGAATGTGCAAAGCAATTCATTAATGTTGTCTCTTTTTTATCAGGTGCTCCAATGTTTGCCATTATTCTTCCGCCTGGCACAAAATTCCAATCTTCTAAAATATCATAAAATTTGTCTCTTCACATATCAGGCTGTGTTTCTACTGCAGAAGCGGCAGTTGCTATTCGTAATCAAGTATCTTCAATAGCATTATCTATACTAAGTTTATAATTCTGCTCTCATATTGTCTTTTGAAATTCATTTGTAAACATATAAAAATTACTCTTTTTCCTTTTCTTTGTTCATATTACCCAATTTCTGAGCAATCAATCTTCTTACATATTCGTTACCATTACCTTGTTTTTTCGATTCTTCTAGATCACCTCTAGTGCCTACATCGTAAATAGATATTGCACCATTATTAGCATTAAAGCTGGCTTTAAATGTCATACCATCTGCGCCAAATCTATTCTTAATAATATGTATTCTACTAGTACCTGCTAACTTATCTTCAATTTTTCTTGATATTGACATAACGAAATCTGCAGTCATTACTTTTTTATAAGAATCTGCAATATTCTCTGCAACTATTACATCTTGTTCTTGTGCACTTCTATTACTTTGACTTCCAGTTCAACCAGGTTTTCCAATTAGTGTTAAGAAACCACGCATTTCTTCATATATTCTACCACCTATATGATAACTACTTTGCATATGCTTTGATAAGGTAGTAGTTAGAAGATCGCCATAATCAATAATAATAAGATCTGGTTCAAAACCTAATGACTTTAAAAGATTATAATGAGCTTCTAATGTTGCAACAGTTGCGATAGTAGCTGGATATTGCTTAACAATTAGTAATTTCCCATATTGATCAACCAACTCCTTTACTTCATCTTTATGATATTTTAATTCTTTAAAAGGATATCCTGATATTATACTATCATATCTCAATCCTACATAATTTTCACTAAGTTCAAGAGTATAGTGTAATACTTTCTTTCCCGCTTTTACTGCTGCCGCTCCCAGATATGCTAAGAACCATGATTTTCCAGAACCAGGACCGCCTACTATTACTCCAAGTTCACCAGCACCAATGCCGCCAGATAGTAAATCATCAATTACTGGTCAAGATGTTAGTACACATTTTCTAAGAGATTCATTATATCTATCTTCGAAATCTTCGAAATAGTCATGACCAATATCTCTTTCTACTCCAGCATTACTAGCTTCATTAATAACGTGTCTTATTTCTTCATAATTTTCATCTTGAAGAAGCTCTATAGAATCTAACAATGCTTTTTTGAGTACTTGATTCTTTAAAAAAGCAAGAGTTTTGCTTTTAACATAACTTAGATCGCTAGATTTAAAGTGCTTATTTATATCTTGTATATGTCTTAAGACGTCAGTTTTTAGTTCTTGAGACTCAATATTCGATAACTCCATTTTTATTACATCGAATGTTATAGTATCTTTGTACTCCGCATAATAATCAAGTGATTGATTTGCTAATCATTTAGCAGCATCTGATGTAAAATATTGAGATCGAATAATATCAGCAGTTTGCTTAATAAATGGCTTATCAGATATTAGCGTAACTAATAGCTTTATCTGAAAGTCATATCCATATGTACCTAAATTATTTGACATTCTTACCGCCTATTTCATCATTAAAAGAAGTAGCACGATAATTAAGTCTAGAGAAACAATCATCCATCCAAGCCATTGGATTTCTAATACCAGAAGTTGCTCTATCTTCTATTAGCATTTTTTGTATTTTAAACTTGTTTAGTTGATTAATATGAGTGCTAGTAACTAATTCTTTAATCTTTAGAGCATCTTTTTCTTCTACTCTTATTTCACCGAGAGACATTAATTTGTAATTTCTCTTTATAATACTTTCAAAGTTTTCTAAAAATTTTCCTATGTTATTTTCTACTGCATATTCATATATGTTATCCAAATTCCATTTCACAGTTTCATCTAAAAGTATCGGAATCTTTTTAAGTATTGTTTTTATACCTCATCTTGGTACACCAGGAATATTATCAGAATTATCACCATCAATAGCTCTAAGTAAAGATATATGATGCGCTGGCACTCCAAAGACATCTTGTACATTCTTTTTATCATATAAAATTTTCTTTATAGGAGAAAAAACCTTAATGTTATCTGTTTCGCATAATTGTAAAAAGTCTTTGTCCATAGATAATATAATATGATTAGTAGTATCATCAAAAATTTGTGTTGTAATATACCATATAATATCATCAGCTTCATAACCATTAACCATTACTGTTGTTATAGGTAAAAAAGACAAATATTCAAATAATCTTGCTAGCTCCATTTTCATTATTTTCTCTTCCATTTCTGCTGAACTATAATAAAACTTTCGATTATAAACATCTGCTTCTTTTCTCATTTTTCGTTGAGCTTTATAGCCCTCAAATATTTCTTTTCTTTTCTTAATACTATCTACACCATCAGTAACAATAATAACTCGAGTAGGACTAAATCGCTTAATTACATATCCTAGAGAAGTTAACGAACCGGTAATTCCTCCAATATGTACTCCATCATCATTAGTTGCAGGATTAGCAGCATATGCTCTAATAAATAGATTTAATAAGTCAACTACTAATATTCTAGAATTTGGACCTAACTTTATATCATTTGCGTGATTTTCAGATATTTTCTTTAGAATACTATTAATATTAACTAAAGACACAAATCCTCACTAACATCTTCTCACAATATACTAACCGGTCTCAACTCGTGAATTACCATAGAGATGAGTTTGATTTGTTCACTATTAAATTTCCAGCGCTTGTTAATATTTAACATTGCTCAAGTATTAATGTCTGTTTTTCTCTCAATTGATACTGCTTTCCAATCACAAACCATCTCTATTATTGCTTGATCTGTCATTTCGGTTGCATCAACTAATAACAATGGAGTATCTTTATCTAATGGATTAATTGAATTACCAGTTAAATTCTTATCCCAATATTCGGGATGATGAGAGCTATGCTTGACATGATAATCAGTCATTTCAGTCATTAATAGTTCTAATTTAGGTGATGCATGTAATTTTTTTCCATATAATCTATTAATTAAATATACTCCATTAATATATGGATATATATTAAACTCTGGACTTTTAAACTTATCAACATCATGATTATTAATACCATCATATTGCTTTACAATATTTGTAATTTGTGCATTGGGATTAGGTCATAAATAAAACCAGCACCTTTGAACTAGGTTTATGTGCTTCTTCGTTCTTTTAATAAAATTATATAACAAAAAATAATAATTAATATCGTCTATAAATCTTATGTCGTCTATGTTATCAATATAATCAATGTTCTCAATTCCATATTTGTTCATTCTTTCTATTTTTTCTCTATTCATCATCGTCACCTTCTCTACTTCCATTTAGCGGTGTAAACTCATCATCTTTCTCTTTATCAACTTCTATACTCAAGGTATCAATATCAATTCTATTATCATATATGTATTTCATTATAAAAGTTTCACAAACCAAATCATATACATAATCTCTAAGTCCAGGAATTTCATTTAACTTATCAATCCAAGTTTTAGCTTGAAATTTAATATCTGTGATTTCGCCAGTATCCTTATCAACTACTGATAGCGTATACCATGCGCCGCCAGATTTTACGAGTCCTTTTCCTTTTAAATATAGTAACAAAGAACCTTCATTATCAATTCCTGAACTAAAGTATAGCGGAAATTCAACTGTTCTCTCACTTGGTCCAAATCTTGATTTCATAATTCTTGCTTTAATATATAATCCTATAACATCACCTTCACTATCCTTAAGCTTCTGAGCTTTTGTAAATCTAACTCTTGTACTTGCTGCAAATCCTATTGCAAAGCCACCAGAAGTTGTTTTATCATCTCCTCACATTGCACCTAACTTTGAGCGTAATTGATTTGTCATAATCAAAGCTACATTTTCTCTAGCAACTAAATTCGTTATCTTTCTCATTGCTTTTGAATTAATAATTGATTTAGTTGTAGATCAACCATCTTTATTAAAATCAGACTCCATTTCAACTTTAGTTGTTGCTTGACTCATTGAGTCTACAAGTATAGTAACTAACTTATTATGTCCAGATTCTTTTATTCTATTAATTAAATTTTCAATTGTTTCATATATATCTTCAACCAAATTAAGTTGTGCATATATTAATTTATCTAAATCTACACCAATCACTTTTAAAAAGTCTGTAGAAATAGCAGATTCCGTATCTATATATATTGCTATTCCACCAAGTTTTTGTGTTGACGCTAATATATGTGCTCCAATTAGTGATTTACCTGTAGCTTCCATTCCTTGTAATTCGCAAATTCTACCAGATGCTATCCCACCATCTTTTCTATTTGATATAGCTAAATCAAGTAAAGTTGAGCCAGTTGAAATTCAATTCTTTACATTTGCAGCAACTATTTCTTTGCTAGCATCATTTAAAATATATGCTGTATCTGGGGCTTTTTTCTTTCCGTTGACGGTAGTATTTATTGTCTCCACTAATGCATTTAGTAAGCTTTCATTCATTATTTTTTTTATAACCTTTTTCTTAGAGAAAGGAGGAAGAAACTAATCTCCCTCCTACTTTTTTTTAAATTAATTATTTACTTCTTTTCAGCCTTCATCATTTCATCAAATTCAGAGAATATTTTCTCTTTATCAAATGCTGGAGCAGCTTTAATAGAAGCTTCTGTACTCGTATCAGCGGCAGTTTTTTCATCATCGCTATCTGGATTTAAATAAGCTTCTAAAACTTCTGTTAGTTTTTCATAACTAGTTTCAGGATAAATTTCAGTAAGATCTGGCTGCTCATCTAACAATTTCTCCAAAAGCTTTGGATCATTTGTTAATATGCTAGACTTTCTCTTAGGTCTAACACTAATCTTACCATATATATTTCCTACAGTTGAACCTGATTGCTTTTCAACTACTATATCAGTTCCTGTTTCCGTATGTGTAATATCACCATAGTCAGGATCGCTAATGAGTTTAAGAAGCTCTTCATATACAGTGCTTCCAATACCCCACATCTTTACTCCGGCATTCTCTTCACCACGTACAACTACAGGTACATATGTTCTCTGTGTTGGCATTAGTTTTCTTGATAATTTTCAATTTTCTTTATCTCCAGCTGAAGCTAATTCATCAGCTGCTTCTACAAACGGATCTGCTTTTCCATAAGTTGCTGGTGATAAGAAATATTGGTTGCCTTTTGCTTTACCATAATGGAATTTCAATTCCGTAAATGGCATAGATGGATTGTGTTTATAAGGTAATAGTCTGATTGTTGTTGAGGAATCATCCTCTGGTCTTCATAAATAATTTTTCTTTGAGTTCTTGTTTTGTAAGCCCGCAAGCGTAGCTTTAATGGCATCTAAATCGATACCAGCAATTTGAGTTTTACTTTCCATGCTTTTTTCGTTTTCCTTTTCTTCGTTTTTTTGTTCGTTTTTTGTTCGTTTGTCTTTTTCTTTTAATTAGACGTAACTTAATTGTTTTTATTTTACCGCTTGTTATAGCAGATATTTAACCGGCAGCCCGTGAAGGATTTGAACCCTCTGGTGAAGCTTTGGACACCTCACATGATTTTGAAGACCATCCCCAGAGCCATGGCTGGGTCTAACGAGCTGTATACTTTATTCTTATATATAATATAGGTAAAAAATGAAAAAATGTAACATTTTTCTTACATTTTAGCAAGATTTATTTAGGCTCCATATTTAAATCTGAAAATATTTTATATATTGCTGCCAAGTGAAATTGCTTAGTTTTAATACAATTTGGAATTGGATATGTAGCCATATGCTCTTCTATTAATTTTCTACTATTCATCAATCTAGTCAAGTATTGGAGTATCTCTAATTTCGTATGTATCCCTTTATAATAACCATGCTCTTCTGACATCTTTTTAATTGTTTCTTTATTCATATCTGCGTCAAATAACATTGCCTTGAATACTATTAATAAATCTTTTAAATTACTGGTAACTTGTTCAATTTTAAAATTATATTCTCTTTCTTTAAAATCTATCTCTATTCGCTCTTCTGACATTTTTTGCTATATCCTTTTTTTAAATCATATTTTATTTCTTTAAGCTTGGTTGAAATAATATTTAGCTCTCCGTTTTTAATTAGTAATATCGTATTTTCAAAACTATCTCACGGTATCTTAAAATCCTTGCTTTCTTTACCTTTATTTAAAAAGCATATTAAACTATTTAAACTATTAATTGTATATAACACATTATAGTTTCTCTTACGATGGATTAATATTGTATCACTTAATCATCCTGGCGTTAGTTGTTCCACTGCATTATATATACAATACAATTCTTGAGTATCATCTACATTTTCAATTACTAATATTTTATTATTCTTAATAAGATATATACTTCTTATTCTCTCAATTGTCTTCTCTAAACTATTTAAGCTAGAAAATGTACATAATAGTTTATCACTATTCATTTATTTTTAATAGTCGTTCACTCCTTTATATAATTCTAATTTATTTTCTTTAGACTACCATAATTAATTCCATATTTAGTAGTATAAGAATAGTTTCCTTGATTAATAATTAAACCTATGTTGTCAAGTAATTCTTTTCCGTCATCCAGATTATAATCAAACAAAAATGAATCATATGTATATAGTACCAATTTAGTTTTATATCCTTTAAGTAACTTTAATAAAGCACTGATAATTATCATATTTCTCTCTGTTTCAAAATATTGAATAAAATAATTTAATAACTTGTTTCGTTCAATTTTACAATATTTAACTCCTTGGAAGAGATCAGTATCAAATACTACTGACCTGACACCCTCATGGACGTTAAACTCATCCCACAACATACGCTCATAACCTTTAACTTTATTTATAAATTCTATTTCAGATGAATTATGCCCAGTATCTTTTCCATACATTAATTGAAAAGACATTTGCTTGGCTTCTTTTATTTGCTCATCATTTGGTATATCTATATTAAAATATTGAGATGCCATATATTTATGTGGTGATATGTCATCTGGAAATTTATAGCCTGTTAGATCCGCAATTAGTTGTAAGTGATAAGCTTCATAATCATATTCTATTAATAGTCCTCTATTATGAAAGCTACTAATATACTTATCTCTTGTTCCATCTGATTTATTAAGTCCGGCGTAATTTATTCCATTCCATTTGTTTGAAGGCCTTCCTGTTGTAGTATGAATATTATATGAAGTATAATCAAATTTGTCTTTATCTGAATTAAATATTCCATTAGCTTCTATATTTGCCAAGGATGGTATCATAATATCATCATGGAATTTGCTTTTCTGTTTGTAACGTTCATTGCAAAAGCAACTCAAACCAAGATTAAAAATATTTTTCACTTCTTTAAACAATATAGCTATTGAACCTAATGAGAGATAATAAGAAGATTTATACATGCGATACTCACTGTATACTAACTCATAACATATATTAATTGTAGTTACAATATCACGGCTTGGTCTTTTTATATTTAAATCATATACTGAATCCACGTCACTATATCTCTTTATTGCATGCATTAATAGTTTCTTTTCATCAACATAGACTTCATAATCTCCATCAAACAAGACATTATTGAATACATCTATATCTACACCTTTAACTCCATAATAATTAAAGAACACAACATATTTAAGTTCTGGATTTTCAATATCTATAATAAAACAAAACGTCATATTATTTGATTTTTCTGCTGGATTGATTATTTTAAGATATTTTAAGATTGGAAATACATAGATTTTACGTGGATCATCTCTACTAAAAACCTCTAGAAATGCAATTGTATCCGTTAATGAAATCGGATTATGTAAAATCATAAACTACTTCCTTTAAATTTGTATATATTCTTTAAGTCTATTAACTGGTATTACTGGTATTGTAAGATTAACTAAATTTTCAAGATTCTCTCAATTCTCAATATTAACTATAACGCCCGAAGCTTTGCAATGGAATATAGCATAATCATTAAAGCTATTAAAATATATTAACTTCTTTTCAAAATCACCCAATTCATCAGTAGACAAAATGAAACAACTATATTTTTCTCCATCATAATATATACAATTAGATCCATCTCTAACTATATCAATAATTAACCGTTGAAAGTCATCTATATTATTGTTATCATATTCTATCACATACAAAGTAGCAATTCTTCCTAAATCCATTTCATGCTGAGTTCCTGTAAGAATTCCTACGTTATAATTAATATAAGGTAAATTGAATAAATCGTAACTTTTTTTTAATATATCAGCTCTATTTTTATTACTATCATCATTGAATAGACTATATCCAGAATTTAATAAGTCATTTATTTTTGTATATCAATCTTCATTAAGTTCATTATTTGCTATAGTTGTGTTACTATATACTACATCATTATACTCTTGAACTAAGGAATATTGACTTAAATTTGAATATAAATACTCTAATCCGTTGAATTCAGCATTATCAATTTCTCTCTTATTCTTTGTAGTAACTCCCTCAACTACTATACTATTTATTTCCGTATCTTCTACTTCATTAATATCATCAGTAATATATCACTTTAATTCGCACTTCGTATAGTATGGATGACGATCTAAATCTCTAAAATTAGTTTCATCTATTTCAGTAATTTTCTTTCCTTGAATATCACTATCTGGCTTTGCAAAGTATCGATTAATATATCCATTTGATATATCACTATTACTAACAATAGGTGTTGACGGTTTTAAGTCAACTCAATTATGTAATGAATAACTACTACCTAATCTATTATAAGTTAATATTTCTATTTGCTCATCATACAAATCTGATATTGGTATTACTTTAACTAATTGTTCGGAGACATTAAAAATAAATGATTTGCCTGTAAATCAATATCCAATAAGATCAACATGATATGGTCCTATGTATCATTCACGTGTAGATATTATCTTAAACTCATTACCAGATGTATATAGATTTTGTTTCATTAATTATCTCCTAATAAAGCACCAGTATATGCATTAAAGTTTTCAACTGAGTCATCTGCTTCATATAGTATTTTAGCATTCGATATTTCTGAGCTTGCAAATTTTTTAACTATTAATTTTATTCTCATTAATCCTGTTATTTCAGTTGTTCATGAATCCTTACCAATTGAATGCTTTACATCTGTAATTTGAAAATATGTAAATAATTTAAAATCATCATTATCGATATTATATCTAGATGGAAGATAATCAACTGTAAATATATTACCATAGTCAAACCCTGATACCCCATCCATTGTTAAAGTAAGCTCTATTGGTATTAATCTATTATTCATTTCCTGATTATATTTTGTATGATTTTTATCATCATCGTTTTGCAATCTCTTTTTCCATTCGGAATAAAATCTTTGATTTATTTTTTTCTTAGTATTAGACTTTATATTTTTATCTACTCAATCTCTTCTTTGCTCTGTGGTTCCATCAAAAAGTCCTGCTGCAAATTTTGCCTTATTCAAAGTTTTTGTTCACCAATTCTCTTTCTTTTTAGTATATTTATTTCTATCACTTGTACTACTCTTATCACTAATATACTCATCATAGGTATCGTAATTACTACCATAGAGCCCTTTAATAATATGTAGACCAAATTTATTATTGTCAATATTCTTTGACATCATTGCAGCTGTCTTAAAGCTATCTGGAATATTAGATGCCATACTATAGCTCCTAACTATAGAGTTTCTTTTTAGTAATTCAAAAACATAAACTAACGATTCATCTATTTCGCCAGTTTCAGCGTCATTATGTATTTTCTTTATATCAATTAATTTTGTTGTATTTTTTCCCTCTGGTGTTTCATATTTTAATTCAAAGTAATTTAAACAAGAAGAGTTAATTTTTTCAAGAATATAATCTATAGCTTCAGATAGCGTTGCATTGTTTAAAATAGCATCTTTAATTACATTTGTATTAATTAATATATTTGAAACAACTCCGGTAGATAAGTTTTCTCTATTTAAAAAAAACCCTGGTATAATTATATTTTTATCAGTGGTTGATACAACATTTTGATATTCTAAAAAACCCGGTAAGATACAAATATCTGGTTGCATTGATCTTAATAGTGGATGTGATCCTACTAGAACATCTTCACTATCAAATTTGTCATAACTAAGTGTCTCGAAGAATCTTGAAATTACATTTTTCTCAAACCATCTAAGAGTTACGTATTTATCTGTTCCTCCAAGAAAAGGTATAATACTACTATCTGCAATACCAAAGACTTCCGCATCTTTATTTGCTAGCTCTCTATTTAATAAATTTGTTCAAGCTTCACTTTCCATATAATCTATAATAGATGATCTATCTATTTCATCAGTATCTTCTGTATCTTCCACTTTTTGAGCTAATATAGAATTTCCTGGTGACATTATTTCTAAAGATATATCAAATCCTAAGCTTTCATTTCCAGTTCAACTAAAATTTACAACTCTTCCAACAAAAGCATCTCAATCGCCATTAGAATCTCTTCTCTTTTCCTTTAGCCTATCATAATTAAATATTTCTTCTCTCTCATCTTCTATTTTTACAAAACTACTCATACCATCTTCTGTTGCTCAACCTCACTGTATGACTATAGAACCCTGAACATTCATAAACAAAGCTTCTATCATCTCCAAATCACTTATAGTTCAGCACTTTAATGATATATCTGCTTTTCTAATAGAGCCAAATGTACCTTCTAACGCAACACTTAAAGAATCTATACCAGGTACTGGTCTAAATGGCTGAGTGGCATCTCTTTGAGAAAGCATATTTTCAAAGCCACCAAGTCCTTTATTAATTGCTCCTAAGAAAAGGTATTGAATCCTTGGCTCCTCACTAAATTGATCATTTCTATACTCTATACAAGAGTGTATTGATATCCAGGGTGTTTTTGAATATAGAGATAGCATCTCAGCAGACTCTAATCTTGCTTCATTATTATTGTAATTTAGTAATTTCTTTCTTTTGTCAAGTGCAACTCTAACCTTTGTCGATACGTGTGAACCGAATATTGCCATAATTTATCTCCTACAACTTTGATAATATATCAATATAATTAGCTGGGATTCTTATTCTTAATCCCGGTTCTATAAATATAGAATCACAATTGACATACTCTTGATTTGCGCGAGCTATTATTCATCATAAATTTTGATTCTTATAGTATTTCCAAGCTAAAGAGTCAAGTCTATCTCCCTCTCTAACTACTATATAAACATCTGATTCGCTCTCTTCTATTATAGGAATATTAAATGTTGCATAACTTTTTCCATTATTTTCTACTTTAGTATTTTTATATCTACTTATCATAATTCTTTTTTAATTTGACTCCTTCATTCATTCTTCAGTAACACCGTCGATATGTGACATTATTGATCTTGGTATCTCGTGATATAATGGTGTAAAGTCTGCTGTGAATTCAATATGCTTTGGTAATCTTAATATATCTATTCCGGTATCTATTTCTCAAGGTGAGCCGTCTGGATATGATATTGTTAAACTAGAAAAGTATCCTGGCATATCTATTAATAAATCAGCTAAAGTGAGCTTTATTATAGGAGCAGTCATAATACCATTTTCATAATTTGGATATTGTAGTCCCATCAAGTAATTTATCTTTGTTCAAATAGGCTTAAATTCACTCTTAGAGCCGATGTAAACGTTCCATGCTATATTATACGTTCTCTTTACTCCAGTATAAACAGGAAATGATTCAGGTCTTCCTATATAGCTTATATCATTCCATTCTCCAGAAATAGAATCTGTAATTGAAGTAATTGCTGCTCTAAATATAATATACATATTATTATAAATATCGTAAATTTTAAATGGAATAATATCTTTTAAATCAGTTGTAAGATCATCTTTTCCATATGGATGTAAAGAAATCTTATCACTGGCACCAACTCCATAGTCGGCAAATCCAAAGTTCTTTACAGCACTCTGAGAATCAGCATTTGTTTCAGTCTTATCATGAGGCTCTGAAGTAAGTGTTCCAGCATACATTTTAGGCAAAACTATATTATCTCCATAAGCTAATTCAGCTCGAGTTCATTTTCTCGGATATACTCCTTTGTATTCTTTATCTATATATCTTATTCCAGAAGAGTCGTCTGTAGATATTCCTACCTCTCCAGTGGTAGGATTTCCAGTTTCGCTTTTAGTTGTGCCGATGAAAGCTTCAAGTAATGAAGCATTACCCTTCTTAATATCGGTTCCTGCAGCAAATGATTTTAAAGAATCATTTGTATTATGTTTATTATAATCCTCAATTACTCTGTCTTGATCTTTATTTGCTAAACTAGTTCTTTCAGTCTCTATTCACTTAGAATAAATACCTTCACCTGATCCTAAGCTAAATCCTAATAAACCTTCACCTGTTGTTCTTACTATATGTATTGCTGGCACAGCAGAGCCGATTGCTGAAGCTAAATTATATGCTCTAGTATTATGTCTTGTATTAAATGATTGTCACAAAACTTGTTTTGCAACCCATAATAACCCTTTAGGACTTACTAGTCACTTTCCTACTCGTTCAATGTCTTCTATTGTTGAGCCAAAGGGAAGCATCCTACTATCATATGCTTTAATTTTTGTAGATTCATTAGTACTTATTATATATGGATCAGACGTATCTATTGTTCAGCCAGAAAATGAATCATTTTGAGACATTTCTCTAATTTTATATTTAGAAGCAAATTTTCAATACGGCATTGAATGTCTAATATCTTCATCAGGAGTCTTTCTATTGTCATATGAATCATTAATTATAGATATGCTATGATCATAATCTGGACCTGTATTATATGCATCCTCTCAATCTCAAAGTGACGTACCTGGCTGTGAAAACGATTCTCAAGGTTTTCCGTCAGGTAACTTATTACTCTCATGTATTGTAAGTAGTGGTGATGTCGTAGTATTATATGTTAGATGAGTATACAAATCCGTAAATGAAGGAGGAAATTCATCTTTATAACTGTATAATCCAGCTCACTTTTTCCCTCCAGGTAGTACTCCAGACTTATAAGATGATTCAATTGGAAGTTCAAAACCGCTTGTTTTAAATCTTGGATATAGTTCACTAAACGTTGGAGGAAACTCTTCATTGTACTTATATATTCTTCAAGTATTAGTACTATACAAATTTAATATGCTAACTCTAGAATAATTCTTATCTATATTTTTTTTATTTTTATTCATCTTTTTTATGCCTGATTATATGATGGTATTAAATCTGCAATAGCTTTATTTATTTTCTTACCATCTATGTTTATATTTTTAGTTTTTGAAGTTACAACGATTAGTTGTTCAAGTTTATTATTTAGGCTTTTCAATAAATCAATATTTTCTTTATTTACCACATTAGTGGATTCTTTATTACTTTGTTTTGTCGCACTTATTTTATTACTTGATATCATTTCTGGCTGTATAGCTTTTATTAGTGGAGATAAAACTGCGCCTACTGTACCTATAGCAATCGTAGATGCAGAAAGAGCTGCCAAGCTAATTGCTAAAGTTGTAAAAACAGATGACATTGTTAATAAATGTCCGAAATTAATACTCATTAATTGACTAAGTCCATTCGCAAGCATAATTGCTCCATATCCAGCTGCTGACATTGCCGTTCCAAATATAAGTAGAGAAACACCCATTGCTGCAAATACTCCAGCACCTATAAGAATTGGTGCTCACAGCAAACTAATTCCTGCCATAAGACCAGCTAAACCAACAATTGCTACTCCTGCCAATGCTAATTGTTTTCAATCAACTTTAACGAATTCCTGAAGTGCTTTAGCTGTAACTCATAATGCACCTGACATAATTACTAAAGCAGCTGCGCCCTTAATTAAATTCGTTGGATTCATACTCATTAATCCACCTTTTTTACCGGCGCCCTTAGCAACATTCAATCCCATTTGAGCAGTGGTTTCTGAATTTATTGCTGCAACATTTGCACTATGTAAGGAGACTTCTGCAGCAGTAGCTGCATTTAATCCCATTTTAGCTGCAGATCACATAATAAGTTTAGCAATCATTCTAGGAATAAACGTTACAAAATCTAAAATTAAGCTTCCGCTTTTCTTAGCCATTACTGAAAAGGCGCCAAGGCCTTGAGTAACTTCTGATATGTTTCCTGCTAATGATACTCAGAATCCAATATTTTCTTTAGTAGCAAATCTCTTAATCGTTGATCCGATCCCTGTCATTATTTTTGCAGTCATATTATTTTTCTTATTATATTCACCAGTAAGATTACCTAAATTCTCTTGATTTGCAACCATAGTTTGTAATTTATCAACTGATAATCCCATTGCTCCAGCTAGAGCTTTTCGCTGAATAACATTCATACTATTAAACTCTTCAAGTGAGCCAGCTTGCTTAACCATCTCAACCATAGCTTCATCAGTTTTACCTGCAAACATTAACTCTCTCGCTTTCTGTAAATTAATCTGTTTACCAAGTAATACCGAAGCTTCAAGTTCACCTCTAATAGATGATTCTATATCTAATAAACCTTCTGTTGCTGATGCTACATCTGACATCTCTAATCCGAGTTGTCTAGCATGAACTGCAAACTTAATCATATCCTTTCCACCATCAGAAGTATATTTTGCAATAAACTCAGAATTTGCAGCAAGGTCAGCCATAACAGTTGATGGTATTACATTTGATATATTTGAAAACTCAATTGTAAATGCTTTTAATGATTTGACTGTTTCAGAAGTTCCATCGGAAATATTACTAAATGTCTTTAATAGCTCAACTGCTCTATCTTCTGACATACCATAGAACTTCTGTAATTCAATAGCGTCCGTAACGAGAGACATATGCGCTGTTTTAAGACTACCAAATTGTTTACCTATCTCCTTCATTATCTTTCAATTATCAGTTCAACTTGCGCCAAATTTTAGACCTGCTTTCCAGCCAGTTCATAATTCACCTGATAAATCAATAACGTTACCAATACTTAAGCCCATTTCTGTAAACATTTCTTTAGTAGTACCGTAAGCGCCTTCTAAATTCTTTCTTAGAGATAGAGCTGCCGTTGCTCCAAACACTAAGGGTTCAGATGCTATATCAACTATTTTTTCTTTAAGTTGTGAAAATAGTTTTGCTGTTCACTTGACTTGCTTATTTACTTCTGCTTGTTGCATTCCCTGCTCTGCAACTGCCGCTTTTACCTTATTGAGCTGCATTCCTTCATCTTTAAATAGCTGTGTTACTCTTGCAAGTGATTGCTCTTCTCGTTGTAATAATCGAAGCTTTTCATTTAAAAGTTCAATAGACTCTTCACTTCCACTATTTACAGATGAGTTAAGATTAATAATTTCTTCTTTTAAATTATTTATTCTACTTAATTGTGATTCTTCTATAACACTAAATCTCGTATTTAAAAGCTGATTATTTAAATCTGTAGTTGCTAATCCGATTTCTTTATATGTCTTCTCTAATTCTTTTCAATGATTACTTTCACTAGAAATTAGCTCTTGCTTCTTCTTAAGCTGTACTAATGTAAGTTTACCTAATCTATCTCGCTGAGCATTATATTGAGACTCAATTCTTTGAGCTTTTTGAAGATGCACCTTATATTGTGCAGTATAGAGCTTCTGCGCTTGCATTTGAGCTATTGAAGAAATATTTGTGTCATCTATATTCATCTTTTTTTAATCGCTTTTTCTTAAATCGTATGTGTATAAAAACAAAAGCGGGAATGGTCCCGCTTTAATTTTAGTTGTTTTTTAAACTTTTTTTTTATTTTCTTTTTGGGCTCTTATTTTTAGCTTTTTCAATCTCATCATTTTCTTTCTTAATTATATCTGATACTTTATGTATGTAGTATTTTCTAAGAAAAATAGGCATCTTATAGTATACTTCACTTCAAATGAATCCACCCTTACCATGATATATTAAATAGAAAATCTCATCATGAATAACTTTTTTATAGCTCGGAGTTAGGCCAAAAAAAGGAAACCCCTAGCGGGATTTGAACCTCCTTATCATAACTGCAATTCTCGCATTCGAACTTAAATTTTGTTATAACATCTGGTGAAATATCTGAAATATATTTTTTTAATTTTGAAGAATCTATTGCTAGCATAGTGTCTATTTTGCTATTGATTGTACTTCTATCTGTAATATCATCAATTGCAATTATTGATTTCTTTAATCTTGTTGTTCCAATATGATCTGATTTTTTATCGTATTTACTAATATTCTT
>Ga0222667_1000030_pt1 | contig 95392 bp, 90 predicted proteins | sample AntAcemetagen657_FD_179854 | JGI IMG/M metagenome (GOLD analysis project Ga0222667, IMG submission 179854) | Saline water microbial communities from Ace Lake, Antarctica - #657 | ecosystem: Environmental > Aquatic > Non-marine Saline and Alkaline > Saline | place: Antarctica: Ace Lake... | reverse complement strand
AAAGACTATTGCGATAGCCTTTATAACAATTCCTGATATTTTAATGAAACTTTGCATACTTGTCTTGTCTCTCATCAATATCATTTTCCTTAAAGGTCCGTGTGTATTCTGCCAAAATCCTTGTTGTTTTTTATATGTTGACTTATAGACTATGACTATATAATAATGAAAACACCATTTCGTAGTCGTCATTCATATATATATATATATATTACCATTTAATTCAATAAAAACAATGCAGAAAATATCAATACTTGACCTAAACTTATTAAGAATTTCTTAAGTTTGCCATAATACGATATAATAAATGTAATCTTAAGATTACGAAGGAATAAAATGAAATCTTTCAAAATCAGTGTCGGTGATTTAGTATCCTTTCTTTATGCGAGTGGTGATCTAAGTAGTGAAACCTTTCAAAACGTCTCACTTCTTGAAGGAACAAAAGCTCACCAATATCTTCAATCTAAATATCAATCCGTAGATCAAGCTGAAGCTCCTATACAGTTAGAATATATGGCTGATTCACATCCTATTCTACTATCTGGACGCATAGATGGTATTTTATTGCGTGATGGTTATACAATTCTTGAAGAAATCAAATCAACTAGATTCAATATTAATGATCCGGATTTTATAGTTAATAATGAGCATTTATCTCAATTAAAGATGTATGCGTTTATGTATATGAGGATTCATGAGATTCATGAAATTGATGGACGTGTGACCTATATACAACTTGGAGATTATCAGTTGCGCCATTTTGAATATATATTTCATCTAAATGAATTAGAATCCTTTTTTATAGAATCCATTAATGATTTCCTCGTTTGGTTAAATATTTTAGATCAACATGAACAGCATAAAATGACATCACTTGCTACCTTGGTTTTTCCCTTTGACAATTATCGAAGAGGTCAAAGAGAAATGATGAGTGCTGTTTATCAAACCATACTTGAAGATGATATTTTATACGCGATTGCTCCTACGGGAATAGGGAAAACAATGGCCTCATTATTTGCAAGTCTTAAAGCACTAAGTGATGACACACAAAAGATATTCTATTTAACTGCAAAAACAGTGGGTAAGCAAATTGCCTTAGATACTATGGATATGCTTCATGAAGGCAGTCTAGAAACAAAAACAATTGAAATCACTTCAAAAGATACGATTTGTTTCCTAGAAAAAAGAGAGTGTGATCCAAAAAAGTGTCCTTTTGCAAAAGGATTTTTTGACCGATTGCAAGAAGCCACTAAAGATATATTTCAAAATGAGAAGTTGATGAGTAGATCCGTTGTTGAATATTATGCGAGAAAACATCTGATATGCCCATTTGAGTATAGTTTATATGTTTCATATTACGCTGATGTTATTATCTGTGATTACAATTATGTTTTTGATCCGATTACACATCTCATCAGATATTTTGATGAGCAAAACTATAAACCTTTGGTCTTGGTCGATGAGGCACATAACCTAATTAACCGTTCCCGGGATATGTATTCATCAACGTTATTAAGATCTAATTTCATTAAGTTAAGACGCGCAGCATCCAAATTAAAACCAACGATACGTACGGGAGTAAAACACGTTTTAGATGCTTATGATATGATTGAATCACAATTAATCGATCAAACGTTCATCTCCTTTAAATCGCTTAACAACAACTTTTTAGAGGCAATTCAATACTTAATGAAAAAAATAGAGAATGCACTTAAACAAGACCCCAACTATCCAAAAAAGATTGATGTGCTTGAGGGATATTTAGAAATGCTTAGCTTTATTAAAGTCTATGAATTCTATAATGATGCTTACTTAACAAACATTGAAAAAAAAGATGAGGAACTTTCGGTTACTGTTCAATGTCTTGATGCATCACAGTTCATCCTAGATACAGTAAAAAATAAAACCTATGGTTCAGTGTTCTTTAGTGCTACACTTTATCCAATCGAATATTATCAAAAATTATTGACTCAAGATGAAGGTGAAACATTAAAAATTCGATCACCATTTGAGCGTGATAAACTAAAGCTCATCGTTATGGATCAAATCTCCACAAGATATCAAGACCGCTCTCAATCAATTAAAGGTGTTGTTGATATCATCACTTCAGTCATCAATGCAAAGAAAGGAAATTATATCGTCTTCTTTCCATCATACCAATATTTAAATCAGATCCTAGATGAACTTCCTGCAATGGATGCTGACATACTAATTCAAAAAAGAGATATGGATCCTCAATTAAGAATGATGATGATTGAACGGTTTAGAGGACAAAATGACACATCTCAACTCGCATTCTTTGTTATGGGTGGTATGTTTGCTGAAGGGATTGATTACATCGGTGATATGCTCAATGGTGTAATTGTTGTAGGTGTTGGTTTGCCGATGATCAATGAAACGAATAATCAACTTAAAGATTATTATCAATCAAAATTTTCAAAAGGTTTTGATTATGCTTACAAATATCCAGGAATGAATAAGGTTATCCAAGCTGTGGGCAGAGTTATTAGAACTGCTACCGATTATGGTATTGCTATACTTATTGATGATAGATTTAATAGTTATAGTTATCGAAAATTATTTCCACCTGAATGGGAAAATTATGAAACTATACGCTCAACAAATCAATTGGATAGGAAACTCCAGGATTTTTGGAAATCAATGACTCCTAACTAAGAGAAAATAAAAACCCCGAATTTTGGGGTTTTATACTTCAACAGGTTTGATTGCTGTATTGATTGCGTGTCGGTAGACACAAAATTTAGTGAATAGAAACTCTGTTAATAAATTGATGACCATCGTGAGGAATAATACGAGATAATAATTCCATCCAATATCTGTTAAAGCAACACCCCACCATGTTGATAGTGGTGTAAAAACTGCGTAATAGAAAGCAACTTTAATCATTGCGATAGGAATGTTATTCGCTGATTTAAAGGTGAATTTTCTGTTTAACGTATAATTCCAAATCACAGAAAGTGTTAGTGCAATTAAATAAGCTGGCCAATAAACAAAATCAAAAATTTCATGTAGTAACGTAAATGATCCAGCTTGTATCGCTCCAGCTGACATTGAAAACAACAGGAATTTCACTGCTTGAATTAAATGTTCTTCCTTTGTGAATTTAAGTTGGGGTTCAACTTTAATCTTAATTTTTTTTGCCATCGTTAGATTCCTTTGCTTCACTTTAACTTCTAGTTCTTATATATTATAACATTATCTTTTCTATTTTAAGTAATAAAAAAAGGGCACTGCTGCCCTTACTCTTGATAATCAACTCCTACTAAAATTTCATTATGTCTTAAAAATGGAACACTAAAAGGCGTGTTGAATCTAGCTAAACGATATCTTCCTGATGGATTAACCTGGTTTGCAGATAGCCATAAAGTTAGTTTGTTCTTTTCTCTTTCAACATGCTTTGGTGTGCTTAACCCTGTAAAAAGTAAAGCTGCAGCATAATGCTCAGGATAGAACTTAGTCACTAAATTAGGGTCATTAGGTGTAGGGATTTCTTTACCATAGAATTTAGAAGGTACGACAAATTCCATAGACATTGAATCTTCTTCAAACTCATTGATGACAGGCACTGTCATCTGTATTTTTTCACTCGTTTTATTATTTCCACTAATATAACTAAATAATAATCCAAATCCACTATAACCAGATAGTTTTCTCTCATCAACTGATGTCGTATAAAACTCCTTGTATCTTCTGATTTCAAACGATCCTTCTTTTTTGATTACATCATAATTTGGCGATTCATATTTAGACATATATTCACTCCTTTATAAATTTTATTTTATCATAAATAATTACTGACTAATCTGATTTACTTCTATATTACTTTCAGGTTTCTTGGGCTTATGAATAAGTAAGGATAAAATAGCAGCAATCACTGTCATAATCATCATTGCGATGATGGCGTAGTTAAAAGTTCCAAATTGATCATAACTAACTGCAAATTGAACGGGACCTAATGCACTACCTATAACCATAAAAACAGTTGCCATACCTCGAATACTTCCTAAATATTTCCTGCCATAATAATAGGGATAGATTGTATTAAGTGTCACTGATTGAATCGCAGCACCAAGCCCATAAATCAAGATAAAGATAATAGCTGCTGTTGCATTTTGTACCCACAATAATAACATGACCATAGCTAAGAAAATAATGACTTGTGTCGTAAAGAAAATATATCTAGGTTTGGTTTTATCAATGAAGAGTTTAGCTGCAAATGGCATAAGAATCATTGGAAATGCCATGAATCCAATAATCCATGCTGCTGTTTCGTGACTGATGTTTCTAAGATCCATAACTGAAAAGAAATGAAAGACTAATCCGGTTGTGAACATCGGTACAATCATAGATGAAAAACCAATAAACCAAAAATCTTTTGTCTTCATTGCTTCTTTTAATGTCCATGATTCCTTATTTAAAGCATCGAGTGCATCTTCTTTAGAAATAAAGGTCGTTTCATTTTCCATCGGAATATCTGCATCTTCAGGTCTATTGACAACCAAAAAGAAAACAATAGGTAAGAACACAACAAGTAATAGTAATCCCCAAACTCTCCAAGCATTTTGCCAATCTAACGTATTAATCATCCACAAGTTAAATGCTGGAATTAATAACATTGCAAAGAATCCACCAAAAGCCATCATTGATAAAGCAAATGCTCTTTTTTTATCGAACCATTGAGGGACGAGACTTGCAGGTATTAAAGTCAATGATCCTTGACCAAGAAATCTAAGAAAGAAAAAACTGATATAGATCATCCAAATATTTAAAACAAATGAACTGAATAAGGTGGTAAGTGCTAAACCAATAGCAACAATGATAAACATTTTTCTCTGACCATTCTTATCAATAGCTCTACCAACAAAGACAATTAATAATCCACTGATTGTCGTTGCGATACTATATCCCGTAGACAATAATGTTTTAGAATATCCAAGTTGTGTTTCATAATATGAATTAAAAACACTAATTGAATATGTTTGTCCAGGAGACGAGAAAAACAGTGCAATAGCACTGACTAGTACAATAACCCATCCATAATATATTTTTTTATTAATTTTCTTTGCTATTGATTTCATATATACCATTCCTTTATGTTTACGCACATTATTATAACATCTTTTATACATATTATCACATATAACGATTAAAACTTGAATGAAAACTTGAACCCCTGTATAATAATCAATGTAGGAGAAAACACATATGACCTTTACAGAAAAATTATTACATTATATCAAAGCTCACCCAGTGACAAGTTTCATCTTAATCCTCAATTTAATCATGGCCATCATCGTCATGGTTGAAGACAATTTTTCACTTGAGGTACTAGTTAAATATGGAGCTTTGTATCCTCCCTATGTCACCATAGGACATGAGTATTATCGTTTGATTACTGTCATGTTTTTACACGGAAGCATTCTTCACTTTTTAATGAATTCACTTGCATTATTCTATATAGGTGGTCAAATGGAATTAATCATCGGACCTAAAAAATATTCACTCTTATATTTATTATCAGGCTTAGGTTCAAGTATACTTGTCGTCTTAGTAGGACCCGCAAATAGTGTAACTGTTGGAGCTAGTGGAGCAATCTTTGGCATCATGGGTGGTATGCTCATGTTAACCTTCTTACGCGCACGTTGGTTTAATGAACGAGCAATCCGTTCAATCAGACAACTGATCATCATCAATCTGGTATTCACCTTTGTTGTTCCAAACATTAGTATTGCTGGTCATATTGGTGGTTTAACAATAGGTATTCTACTCTTTTATGTCATTACCCCTGAAATTCCTTATTTCATTGAAAAAAGACAAGAACAAATGTATCAATAAAAATGAAGATTCAATCTCAAAGAAAAGATAAGAAAAAGGGCTTAATTAAGCCCTTTTTCTTATTATTTAGATGAATCAATCATCAATTGAACCAAATGATTTGAAAACTCTGTGGGATCTTCAATTGGATATCCTTCAATAAGTAAAGCTTGATGGTATAAAATACTAGAATACTCATCAATCTTCTTTTCATCCTTCTCATAAATCTTTTTTAATGCTTGAAATAAATCATGATCAGGATTGATTTCTAAGATCTTATCAGCATGAACATTTGCTGCATTAGGCATTTGTTTTAATATCTTTTCCATTTCCATACTAATGCCTTCTCCTGAAACAAGACAAACTGCAGATTCTTTGAGTCTGTACGAGAGTTTAACGTCTTTTACTTTATCCTTCAAAGCTTTTTTAATTGCCTTAAGAATATCTTTGTTTTCTTTTTCCTTAGTCTTTAAGTCTTCTTTCTTTGTTTCATCTAACAAATCAGTATCCGCTTGTTGAATGGATTTAAAAGGAACTTCCTGATAGTTCTGCATCACTTGGATCATGAACTCATCAATATCATCAGTGAAGAGTAAAACCTCAATATCCTTTTCCTTCATAACATCCATTTGTGGAAGTTTAAGAATACTTTCTTTTGATTTGCCCGTTGCATAATAGATTGCATTTTGATCAGTGGGTTTCTTTTCAACATATTCTTTGAAACTCATAAACGCATCACTTTTATTAGATTTAAACATAATTAAATCTTGAAGCTTCTCTTTATTCAAACCAAAACTTTCGTAAATACCGTATTTTAAAGTTGTCTTATAATTTTCATAGAAGATTAAGTATTTATCTTTTTCATTTTGCATCATATTTTCTAGTTCACTTTTGATCTTCTTTTCTAGATGAGATGCAATCTTTTTGACTTGTCTATCCTGTTGTAATAATTCTCTAGAGATATTGAGTGAAATATCAGATGAATCAACAAGCCCTTTAACAAATTTGAAGTAGTCAGGAAGTAAATCCGTATTTTGATTTTGGATGAAGACTCCCTTTGAGTATAATTGAAGTCCTTTTTCATACTTTTCACTATAGAAATCATAAGGTGCTTTTGTTGGAATAAAAAGTAATGCAGTATAGGTAAGCATTCCTTCAACACTTGTATGAATGACCTTCAGTGGTTCATCATAATCATTAAACTGATGTTTGTAAAAAGCGTTCATATCTTCATCATTGATTTCAGATTTTGCTTTCTTCCAAATCGGAATCATTTGGTTTAAGGTTTCTTTAACTTCTATCTCTTTTTTGTCTACCGTACTTGTAACCATCATATTGATTGGATAACGGACATAATCGCTATACTTTTTAACCAAAGATTTCAAAGTATATGTTTTAGTGTATTCAGAGAAATTTTCTTCATTTTCTTCATCGTCGGCTCTTAAATGTAGAATGACGGTTGTACCAATAGCATCTCTTTGAATCTCTTCAATCGTATATGAAGATTCCCCCTTTGATGTCCATCTATATCCCGTTTCAGCATAAGGTGATTTGGTTTCAACTGTCACTTTGTCAGCTACCATAAATGCACTATAGAACCCAACACCAAATTGACCAATAAGATCAACATCGTTTTGCTCTGCTTTCTCTAAAAAAGCTTTTGATCCACTTTCCGCAATTGTTCCTAAGTTGTTAATTAGTTCTTCTTCAGTAAATCCAATCCCGTTATCTGCAATAATCAATGTTTTGTTATCTTCATCAGGGGTTATAAAGATTTCGTAGTCTACAGGTGGAATATTACTATCGGTAAGTGACATGAAATGACGCTTATCAATTGCGTCACTAGAATTAGAGATGAGCTCTCTTAAAAAGATCTCTTTTTGTGTATAAACCGAATGAGTCATCAAATGCAATAGCTTTTTTGACTCTGTTTTAAATTGTTTTGTTTTTGCCATAATTTATCGCCTCCATTTAAGATATTAATCAAAACACATTTTTATGTCAAGTTTTTTGTATTATTTAACAAAAAATAATACACTTTATTAAGATTCTTTCTTAGGTTTAACAACCGATAGTAAAATTCCTAAAATAACAGATAGATAAGCTGCCATTAACACACGATAATTTTCAGGTAGTAAGAATGTAATCGTGTGAGCTGGAATCCAGAAAAAAGGAATTGTTTTAAAAACAACAAACTTAAAAAATACGACGAAATCTATATGCCCTACAACATCATTTATAGGTATGTGAACAATCTTTTTTATGTTTCCATCACCAAGTTCTATATATGTATCAGTGATTCTATGAAGCATCATAAATGATGGTGCAAAGAAAATGTTCATGAGCGTGCTAATCAAAAAAGCTGTAAGGAGTGTTGAAATAAAGGTATCCTGACTAATAAAAGGTAAAAGGTGTGCTTGTTCTGCTGCATTAACACCACTTGCATAAATCTTGAAAATGATAACAAATATCATCCCTAAAAAGCCCCAAACAATCCACTTTAAGAAAATCCCATGATCTCCAAAATATCTTCCAGTTTTAATTCTGTGAACTAATCTTTCACCTAAACTAGCTAAAATTGATGTTTTAATGAAACCCATCAGATATGGATGGGACGCAGTAGCATCCTCAAAGATTGATCTTGTATACGGAATAATAACAATTGATGTTAAAGCTAATAATATAAATATCCATAAGAAATCACTTTTTTTCATAAATCCTCCAAATGATTCAAAACAAAAGGGTACAGCATATGTACCCTTATGATATCATGTAAATCTTATAATCTAATACTTATTTACGCTTACGGTCGTGATAATGTGTATGAAGTAAATGATGTGATTTTTTACCAAGCGGTTTTTCTAAATAATCTTCATATAATGCTGTCACTTGTGGATTTTCATGAGATTTTCTTATCTTCATATTTGCATCAACACGATACGTTGAGTTGATTCTTTCCTGACGAACTTTATTGGTTGTTCCATAAGGTTGTCCACCACCACCAATACATCCACCTGGGCATGTCATGATTTCAATGAACGCGTAAGGAGATTTTCCATCTCTAATTTGATCACACAAAACCTTAGCATTTGCTAAAGTATGAGCAACAGCAACTTTAACCATTGTTCCACCAAGATCAACTTCAGCTTCTTTAATTCCTTCAAGTCCTCTTAAATCTTTAAAATCAAGATTTTCAAGTGGTTTTTTATTTACAACTTCATAAACAGTACGAATTGCTGCTTCCATAACACCACCAGTAGCACCAAATATAGCACCAGCACCAGATGTAATACCAAATGGATTATCAAAATCTTGTTCTTCCAAACCATTAAAGTTAATACCCATTTGTTTAATCATCTTACCCAATTCACGGGTTGTCAAGACAACATCAACATCTGGATCTACTCCATTAACACTCATCTCTTCTCTTTGTGCTTCATATTTTTTTGCCGTACATGGCATGATTGAAACAACGAAGACATGCTTAGGATCAAGATTCATCTTTTCAGCATAATATGATTTAGCAAGTGCACCAAACATTTGTTGAGGTGATTTACAACTTGATAAATGATCTAGAATATCTGGATATCTTGTTTCTGCATAACTAATCCATCCTGGGCAACATGATGTCATCATAGGAAGAACACCACCTGTAGTTACTCTATGTATTAATTCATTACCTTCTTCAATAATTGTCAAGTCAGCTGTAAAATCAGTGTCAAAGACTCTATCAAATCCTAAAAGTCTCATTGCTGAAACAATCTTGCCAGTAACAATATTACCAACAACTTGATCAATTTCTTCGCCTAAAGAAACTCTGACAGCGGGAGCAACTTGCACGATGACATGTTTTTCAGAATCCATGATAGCATTCCAAACTTGATCAGTATTATCTTTTTCAGTAATTGCACCTACTGGGCAAACACTTGCGCATTGACCACAGAAAGTACAAAAATCTTCGTTCAAATCTTCATTAAAGACAGGAGCAACTTGCATTGTATGACCTCTACCCATCGTAGCAAGCACGTTTGTTCCTTGTACATTTTTACAAACATCGACACAACGTCCACATTTGATACATAAATTGGGATTTCTTACGATTGCTGGATTATTTTCATCGATGTCACATCTTTCAAATACAGATGGAAATCTATTTTCATCAATCCCTAAATTTCTAGCCAATGTTTGTAGTTCACACTTCATGTTTTTTACACATGTTGTACAATTGGTGTCATGATTAGATAAAATAAGTTCAACTATTGTTTTTCTTGCATTTAAAACTCTTGGAGAGTTTGTATATACAACCATACCCTCAGCAACAGGTGTAGAACAAGCTGATACTAATCCTTTTTTGCCCTGAACTTCAATCACACATACTCTACAATCTGATTTAATATTCAAATCTTCATAATAGCATAATGTAGGGATATCCATATTATATTGTTTGGCGGCCTGCAAAATCGATGTATTTTCTTCAACAGATACCTTTGCGTTATTAATAACTAAATTAACCAATTTTCTCTCCTCCTTATGCTTTCTCAGGATGTTCTATTCGATCTAAATAGTCATCCCGGAAATATTTAAGCGATGAAATTATTGCTGTTGGTGAGGTTTGTCCCAATCCGCATAAAGATGCTTGATGGATCACACGTGCAAGAGATTCCAATGAAACCATATCTTTAACTGTTGCTTTTCTTTCAATAAATTTAATGACTAGATTTGCTAATTGAATATGACCTTCTCTACATGGTGTGCATTTACCACATGATTCATGTTCAAAGAAACGAACAATTTTTAATAAAATATCAAATAGATCAAATCTTTCGTCCATGACAATGATTGCCCCAGCACCTGTTTTTGAATCAAATTCTTCGAATCGTTCAAAATCAATAATCATATCTAACATATACTCTGGGATAATTGGACCACAAGCTCCACCTAATTGAACCATTTTAATCTTGCGATCATTTTCAATACCACCACCGAGTTTATAAATGACATCTCTAATGGGAACACCAAAAGGAATTTCATATACACCCTTATTCTTGACATTACCGGATAATGAAATCAACTTAGTTCCAGTTGAAGAAGGCGTTCCTATTTTAGCAAACTCTTTGCCACCCATTTCAATAATGAGAGGAATTGTAGCTAATGTTTCAACATTATTAATCAAAGTTGGTTTACCATATAATCCTTTAGTTGTGGGGAATGGAGGTTTAACTCTCGTTCTACCAGGGTTACCTTCAATACTTTCAATTAAAGCAAACTCTTCACCACATACATATGAACCAGCACCAGACCGTACTTCGATATCAAAATTAAATTTCTTGCCTAAGATGTTTTTGCCTAAATAACCCTTTTTCTTGGCTTCATCAATAGACCACTTCAGTAAACTCATTGATTTTTGATATTCACCACGAACATAAATGAAGCCCTTCGTAGCGCCTGTTGCATATGCGGAAATAATCATACCTTCAAGGATTTGATGAGGATCATTTTCCATTAAATATCGATCCTTAAAATTACCTGGTTCGCCTTCATCTGCATTACAAATGATATATTTATCTTCAGAAGTTTCTTTTGCAAGAGCCATCATTTTAATTGCAGCTGGGAATCCTGCACCACCTCTACCTCTTAAATATGCATGCTGTACTTCTTCAATGATTTCTGTTTTTTCCATTGATAAAGCATTAACCAAATTTTTATATCCATCAAACTTGATGTATTCTTCAATAGATAATGGATTGATTTTTCCAAATCTCTTGGATACTAATTTCATTTCTATCATCACATATACACCTTATACTCAGATAATATCGCTTTGATTTTATCAGCCGTTAAATGCGTGTAAATCTTATCATTGATTCTCATCGCAGGTGCAGCTTCGCAACAACCTAAACAGCTTGTGAATTCTAAAGTAAACTGTTGATTTGGAGTTGTTTCATTAATGCGAATACCAAGTTCCTTTTCTATTATTTTTAAGACATCAATATTGGAGCTTACATAACATGGCACATCTTTGCAGACTTGAATGATATGTTTTCCTCTTGGCTTATCTGAAAAGAATGTATAGAAAGATAAAACACTACATACCTTACTTTCTGGTACATCTAAGTATTTCGATATTTCCGTAATCTCTTCCTTTGAAATATAATGATCAATTTTTTCATTTTGATATTCTAATAGAATTTCAATGAGCTGATCTTCTTTCTTTGGATACTTTTGAAGCAGTTCCTTCAACAACATTTCCTAGCCTCCTATTTAATTAAGTAAAAATAAACAATTCTGCCAAACCGCTTGTGCAATAAATATAATGTCCATTATCATGTTAACGAAGATGTATTATATCGAAAACTCAGTATTTACTCATAGAAATCTCTTTTATTATGTTATTACATGGTAGTAACATGTTAAAAACTCTTCAAATGATTCGATTGAGTTTCGCGAATAAGTTACTTTTATGATAGTATGATTTAGACTAATTGTCAATGTCTTTTGGCAACAAAATACCTCATAATTACATTAATTATTCAAAAATATCGAATTATTAACTATATAAATATAACCCCATGATTTCACATAAAAAAATACCCAGCATTTTTAATGCTGGGTATAGGTTTTTTGTTAGGTTTTGATAGCAATAAGCGTGTGTTGATATATTAATTCACACAATTTTTCTTCTTCAATCTCAATTGCACCATTAACATATTGGAATAATAGTCCGGAAATAATGGCTTGAATCACTTGCCCTATATATGGCTGAGGTGTTTTAGTATCAATAATTCCTTCAATGACTCCCAAATGGATGATACTTTCAAATCTTGTTTTCATCTTATCTCTAATGTCACTTGCACATCCTTCGAGTTGTTTGCCGTAATTAAGAAAGATTTGTTGGTCAAAATTCATAATTGCATTCATAATCAGCTTTGCATCTTTCATAACGAATAATACTCTTTTAATCTGTTCAATGAAGGCACTTTTAAAATCCATATGCTCACTATCAGCTGTTAAGATGAGATCATAATAATCAAATAAGTAATGGTAAGTTTCTAAAATCATATCTTCTTTACTATTGAAATACTCGTAAACTGTACTTTTACCAATTTCTGCTTCATTAGCAATCTTAGAAATTGTAATATGATCTAATTGAGTACCCTCTTTGATATGTGCTAATACAGCACTTAATATCTTATCCTTTGTCGATTGCATTTGCTTTAGCCTCTTCTCTAATCTTTCTAAAGTTAATCATTGCATAGATTGTAGGAACAACTACAAGTGTCAATATAGTTGCATAAATCAAGCCTCCAATTGCAGTAATTGCCATAGGTGATAATAACTCTGCACCTTGTCCTACACCAAACGCCAAAGTAATTAACGCTAGAATTGTTGTAAGTGCCGTCATTAGGATAGGTCTTAATCTTGTTTGACCAGCTTCAGTAATTGCGTCAATAATGGTTCGTCCTTTGAGCCTCAACTTATTAATATAATCAATTAAGACAATACCATTATTCACCACTATTCCAATCAAAATGATTAACCCCATGATTGAAACTAAGCTTAAATTGGAATTTGTAACAAGAAGAGCAGCCATACCACCAGTAAATGCAAGTGGAATCGTACCTAATATAATAAGTGGATAAATCAAAGATTGGAATTGAATAGCCATGACCATATAAACAAGTAATATAGCGACGATAGCTGCTAAGGTTAAATCACTAACAGCTGATAAAATACTTTCATTCTCACCTTCGAATGTCACATGATATCCTTGCCCATAAGCTGCAAAATCAGAACCCTCTAGATAGGCATTCACACGATCAATGACACCTTGACTAACAAGAGTAATGTTTTTACCTTCTTCAACTTGAGCTGTTACATTTAAATAACGATTGGTACCATCAGTATTGATGGTAGCAAAACCCGTAACTTTTTCAATATTTGTCGCACTATCTGTATCATCTGCAATGTACAAAGGAGCAACACTAAGTGAAGATAGTTTAGGATCAGCACTCATCGGATTGAAAACAATCTGTCCGCCTGTTATAACTAAATATGGATTAATAATAAATTGGAGTGGATCTCCGGGTGTATATGTGGGATCTACTAACATATTTGGAGCATAAATACCCATTCCAGCACTCGCTATATAAGCATCAATCATTGCTCTGGTTGCATCATCAAATAATTGAACACCACCAAGAAAATCGAGATAATCACCGAAATCATCAAAGCTAATGCTACCTATGACTGTTTCATTAGGTAAATCTAAAGTATAATCAACACCCTGAAGATTAATGATTAGTGATTGAGTACTACCTAATGTTGTTAAATCAGTATAGAGTAAATTAATATTTTCAATGACATCTTGATTTGTAAGATTATACATCATCGCATTCTCATTATTAACAGTAATTCTTACATTATCTGCACCTTGATTAACGCCATTGTCAATCTTAGTTACATGGTCTGTACCTTCTAATATGGTAGAAATATCATCAGCAATAGATTCCAAGGTAAGTAAATCATATCCACTTACTTTGATATTGATTCCTGTAGCACCACTTAATCCAGCGGTACTGTTTTGTGCAGAAACGATAATATCAGTAACTTGAGTTTCTAGGATACCACCCGCATCTGCATAATCAATATCTTTTAAGTATTCTCTGATATAGTCTTCATAGTAGGAAGTTGTTTTACGTCTAGAATCAACAAGATTTATCGTAAATTGAATTGTTCCAGAACCTCCACCCATCATCATAGGTCTCAAACCAAACATACTACTATTGATTGTTGCTGATACTGTATCAATATCATCAATTTCCATAAGTAATGAAGTAACATAATCAGCAAATTCTGCATTGGTTGTAAAATCAACTTGAGCTACTGTATCAATTGAAACATTTATGGTACCTTCATCTGATGTAGGTAACATGATGAATCCTTTTGATATGACTAAGAAAACTGATACAGCCAATAAAACAATAACTGTAACTAAAGTATATGCTTTATGTTTGATTGTAAATAAAACAGAAGTTTTATACCAAACCTTTAACTTGTGAATAACTTTACTTTCTTTTTTATTGTTATGATCGTTAAGCATCTGTGATGCCATTGCTGGAACTAAGGTTAAAGCAATTAATAAGCTAGCACCTAACGAATAACTAATAGTAAGTGCCATACTGATGAATACATCAGCAACCATACCTTCAATAAAGGCGATTGGTAAGAATACAGCAACTGTTGTTAAAGTTGATGCAGTAATCGCACCAGCGACTTGTCTTGCACCTTCAACAGCAGCTTCCCTTCTTGTCTTTCCTTCACTAATCATCCTAAATATATTCTCTATAACGACAATCGAATTATCAACAAGCATCCCAATACCTAATGCAAGACCACCCATTGAAATTAAGTTAAGACTGACATTCGTAAAATACATCATCATGAATGCAGCAACAACGGAAATTGGTATAGCTAAGCCAACTATCAGTGTTGGTTTAATATCCTTTAAAAAGATGAATAAGACAATAATTGCTAAGATACCACCGATAATAATGTTCTGTAGAACTGAACCAATTGCTAAATTAATGTATTCACCTTGGTCCAATAAAACAGTATAATTTGCATCACTATCTTCTCTGGCAATAATTTCATTTAACCGTGTCATAATATTATCTGAGGCTTCGGTAATTCCGTAATCGGATTGTTTTTGAAAAGAAATTTGAATGCCTTGGAACCCATTTATCTTTGAATATGTATTTGTATTTGCATTCACATATTGGATACCATCGGTAACAATTAAGTCACTTAATGTAATGACATCTCCGCCAAATGTAAGAATGGGTAAGTCTTCAATATCTGAAAGACTACTTGGTTTATTACCTAAGTAGAGCATACGAAGTTCTCCAGAATCTAGGGCAACACCAACAAGACCACCAACATTTTGATCTTCAATCGTAGCTAAAACATCTTGATGTGTAATGCCATAAGAATCTAGGATATCCGTATCTAAGTTTACTTGTAAAACAATATCTGCAGCACCTGAAATACTGACGTCAGCTACTCCAGGAATACTGGATAAATCAAGAAGAACATCCTTATTTATCCACTCAGTATTCTTAATTAAAATTTCATCATCTGTCAAATCTTCAGCATATGTCTTATATAATGTGACCGTCATCACAGGAAGCATATCTGGACTGATTCTTAAGATTCTTGTATTTCCTACATTATCAGGAAAGTTAAGGTTGTTCAGTAATTCTCTTAATTCAATGACCACTGAATCCATATTGGATCCATCAGCAAATGTGATAATTGATATCCCAAAGCTTTCATTGGACATGGAAGAAACTTCCTTGTAGTTTCCAATGGTTGAAACAGCAGATTCAATCGGTTTAGCAACATCTAACTCAACTTCTTCAGGTGTCGCTCCCTCATATGTCGTTATCGTAACGACATAAGGTAAATTAATATCTGGAAAGAGTGTTAACGGTAATTTTGTTACCGAAAAAACTCCTAAAACAATAATGATTAATATACCCATTAAAACGGTAATAGGTCTTCTTACGCTATATGAACTCATGTATTTTCTCCTTGTTTGAAAATCTCATCCGACCGAACGGTCGGTCGGTTTACTATTGATTATATCAAGACACTATATTAATGTCAATATAAATACACTTATTCACACAAATTTTTGATTTACTTCATCACCATTTTGACGTTTTGAGAAACATGATGTATGATGAACTTGAAAGAAGGAATATTATGTCACGAGATTTATATGACTTTGATAGGAAAAAAATGGTCCAAGAACAAATCATCTATAGAGGTATCAAAGATGAGGCGCTTATTAAAACCTTATTAAAAGTTCCTAGACATTTATTTGTAGATCCAGCAATTGAACAGTACGCTTATCAAGATCATCCCTTGCCCATTGGATTGAATCAAACGATATCTCAACCTTATATCGTCGCATTAATGACCGAGAAACTAGCTTTAAAGAAAACCGATCGTGTACTAGAAATTGGTACCGGATCAGGATATCAAACTGCTATTTTAGCTCAATTAGCAAAAGAAGTTTTCACTGTTGAACGTTTAGAAAGACTACAAATACGTGCTAAAAAAATACATACATCTCTTGGTTATGATAATATTTATTATCATTTGGGTAATGGATATGAAGGTTGGGAAGCTTTCGCTTTATATGATGCCATTATTGTTACTGCTTCTCCTAATAAAGTCCCCGATGCTCTATTAAGTCAGCTCGTTGAAAATGGACGAATGATCATTCCAATTAATAAATTTTATAGTGGCAGACTATACTTGATTACAAAAAAAGGCGAAAAAATAGACCAACAGTTCATCTGTGATTGTCGGTTTGTTGAATTGATTGATGATTAAATTTCTATTTATGCGTATATGATAAGAAAAGTGCTATAGCGAATATCCGCTATAGCACTTCAATTTTTGTAATATTGAATAATTTAATTTATGTCAATATCTCCCGAAAGAGAATGCTTTGTAAGTACTTTTATATATGTTTTTTCTTTATTTCTGATTTTAATATCACCTGATACAGATTTTAGTGAAACACTCTTTGGATAAAATTCTTTTCCATCTAAATCTCCACTTACAGTTTTTAAAGTAAAGTCTTTGCATGAAGAATCTGTACAAAGTAGGTCTCCACTTACACTATTGCATACTACATCGCCTGCAATCTTCACACGTTCAAGTTTGATGTCGCCACTAACCTGTGAGGAGTCTAGCTTCTCCATCGCCGTATCTTTAATAAATAAATCGCCACTTACCGTATGCCAGAATGCAGCACCTAATTTAGCATTTTCAACCATCATATCGCCACTAGTTGTTGTTAGTTTGAAACTCATGATATCGAGATTTTTTAGTACTACATCTGAACTAACGCCTTGATGTGCTAATTCAGTAACACGAACTGCTTCAGGCAGTTCAACAATAAAGTCTAAATCATTACCTTTACTGAAAGAAAATACCAAATTAACGTTTTTTTGTCCTAATAGTTCAAATTTACCATGCTTAAAACCCACTGTATATTTATCAATTTTACCCTTGCCCTTGTAGTAAACATTGATTTTGGAATCTGATGATACTTGATAAACGATATCTTCTGATGTGAGTTTTACATTAACTGATATTTCGTCTTCATTAACTTCAAATGATTCATATAGAGTGAAAGAATCTGTTTTTTGTTGCTCAGTGTCTTCTTTTTGTTCAAAATCAGCAAGTTCTTCAGCTAATTGTTCGGGTTTCCCAAATTTAGCTTTAATTTCATCTTCTGATAAACCTTCATCCATTGCATTTTGAATCATTTCTTCATGATCTGTTAAAATTTCTTCAATTTCCTTATTCGTCAATTTTTTCTTCAGTAATTCTTGTTTTAAATCTTCTAAATATTTCTTCATTCTTCTTTCCTCCTTGATTAATGATTTGATAAACACCACCGATAAAAGCATCCCATTCATCTCTTAATTTTAAATAGTAAACAAATCCTTTTTCAGTCATCTTGTAATATTTTCTCGGTGCACCTTCATTTGATTCTTCGAGATATGTCTCAAAGTAATCTTCCTTTGTCAACCTTCTTAATATTGGATAAATGGTATTTTCGTTGACATCAATGAAATCGGAGAGTTGATTGATGATAAGATATCCATACATATCCTTTTCTACTAATACTGATAAGACACAAAGCTCAATAATACCTCTTTTAAATTGTGCGTTCATTAAATCCCTCCTATGATCATAGCATCATGCATTATTTTTTGCATGATACTGAATCTCTATTCTATTTTTATTTATTTGTATTGCAAGAAAAAGATTGAAGATAATCACTTAACTATTATTATCTAGAATCTCTTCTTATGATTCTTACTTTCCAATCTGTCCTTATTCAAAGACCAACAATTTGCTAATTCATTCATTCTTATATGTGATCTTACTGAATTATTATTAGAAATTAACATGATCGCGTACTCCTAAATGATCCCAGACTATTGGATACTTCGTCATCATTTTGCTTCTGATTTCTGATTTTTCTGATTTTTGTTCAAAGAATTTCATCGTTTTATCTCCTTTACTTTTATAACTTCACATCTTGTTCATTTTCATATTGTATTTCAAATGATCTATTAAGGGTTTTTCTTAAACATCATTTGTTCAATCATGAGATTTTCCATCTCTTTCTTATACACTAATTATAGCACACTACTGTTCGTGACACAATACCTAACGACACATTTTGTCACTTTTTTTGCGTTTTTTATTAAAAAAAAGAAGAATTTTAACAATTCTCCCAAATAATTTTTGCGTTTTACAGATTTTTTACGATTTTTTTAATTAAATTCATAAATTTCAAACTAACTTGACCAGCGACATCAAGGACTTCTTGATGAGATAATTTTTGATCCAAAATACCACTTGCCATGTTGGTTATACATGAAATGCCAAGTACTTTCATGTTCATATGTGATGCAATTAAAGCCTCTGGAACGGTTGACATACCAACTGCATCGGCGCCTAACATTCTAATCATTCTAATTTCTGCGGGTGTTTCATAGCTTGGTCCTGTCCACCATGCATAGATCCCATCGCGCAATTCAAACCCTAAATTTTCAGCTGCCTCGTGCGCACGTTTCCTTAAAGACTTGGTATAGATTTCAGTTCCGTCTGGAAATCTAGGACCAAATTCATCTATATTTTCACCTATTAAGGGATTGTTGAATACAAGATTGATGTGATCATTAATAACCATTAAGTCTCCTGGATTAAAATCTGTATTAATAGCACCACATGAATTAGTCAGTATGAGTGTTTCAACACCTAATGAATGCATCACTCGAATAGGTAGGGTTATAGTGTCTAATGGAAAACCTTCAAAATAATGATATCTTCCAGAAAATATAACAACATAGACACCATTCAGTTTCCCAATAACAACTTTTCCTGAATGACCTTTGGTTGTTGGTTTTTCAAAATAGGGAATTTTTTCAAATGGAATAGCAACTACATCCGTCATTTCTTCAGTCAAAGAACCCAACCCTGATCCCAACACTAATCCAATTCTAGGTTTAATATTTGTTAAGTGATTGATGTAATTCTTTGCTTCTTGTGCTTTTTGATATTGATTCATAATCTAACCTCTCTTGTCATGATTATTCTATCATAAAAGATTACGATTATATCAAAAGTCCTTAAGTTGAACTAAAAATTTCATTTGTTTTTTCTTGAATTTACCTCATTTTCTAAATAAATTTACACATAGATTTACATATTTCTTCAAAATTGAAACATTTAAGAACTATTTTTGACATCATTTATCATTAAGTGATAGACTTATTATGAATAAGAATCTTATTGGATACATGACCTATAAAAAAAAAATAGGAGAGAAAAAATGAAAATTGCTATTGTAACTGATTCAGCAGCGAATTTAAGTCCCCAGACATTAAAAAAATATGATAATCTTTTCGTTGTCCCTTTGATGATTGTCGTTGATGGAAAAAGCTATCGCGATGGTATTGAAATTACATCAGACGAGGTTTATCAACAACTAGACGATCATGATGTCTCAACAAGCTTACCAAGCATGGATGACTTAAATGCACTATTTGAAGATCTGAAGAAAAAGGAATATACTGATGCACTTGTCATCAATCTATCTTCAGGTTTAAGTGGAACGTTTAATGCGTTCAGATTGGCTTTTGAGCCTATGAAAGGTATCAATATTACTCATTATGATTCAAAGACCTTAGGAGGCGGATTATCTATCTTGGTTGACGAAGCTTGTGAACTCGTTAAAAAGGAAACAGCCATTCCACAAATCATAAAGAAACTTAACAAACTCAGATATGAAGACAGCCTTGCTTTATATACCATTAACACACTAAAGTATTTACGCAAAGGTGGTAGAATCGGAAAAGTTGAAGGTACAATTGGTAATATTCTAAGAATCAAACCAGTAATTACCGTCAATGATGACGGTGTTTATGTGACTTTATCCAAGGGATTTGGTATTCAACGTTCTTTTTTGGCAATGAAACAAATACTCATTGAAAAATTCCAAAAAGCAAAAATTGATCTCATCGTTCACTTTGGTGATGATATTGAAAAAGCGAAACAATTGGGTGAATCATTACGTAAAGAACTTAACATTAGAAATATATCACTTTCAAAATTAACACCTGTTCTTGGTATTCATACAGGACCCATGATGTTTGCATATGTTGCAAGAAAAGTATAAAACGAAATAATCAAAAAGTGAGCTGAGGCTCACTTTTTTACATATACATCCATATTATTATATAATGAATAGAGGTGATGAATATGATCCGATTTGGAGTTGTTGGCGCAGGTAGAATAGCACAAACATTCAGCAAAGCAGTGAAGGGAACTGAAGAAAGTCTTTACGCAATTGCTAGCAGAAATATTGATAAAGCCACACAATATCAAAAAGATTATGGATTTGAAAAGGTCTATGGTAGCTACGAAGCTTTATTAGAAGACCCAAACGTGGACTGTGTCTATATTGCTACACCCCATGGCCTACATTATGAACATATGATGCTCGCTCTTAATCACAAAAAAAATATCTTGTGTGAAAAATCATTCACATTAAATGCTAAACAAACAGAAACGGTCTTAAATAAAGCAAAAGAAAATAACCTTTTTGTTATGGAAGCAATGTGGACTATATTTCTTCCAACGATTAGAGAAGTTAAAAAACTTGTTGATTCTGGTGTCATTGGTAAAATAACAAAAATCGAGGCTGGTTTTGGATTTGCTATCGAAGATCATAGAAAAGATCGATTAATTGATCCAAAGATGGGTGGAGGTGCACTTCTTGATTTAGGCGTTTATCCCATTCATTTTGCAAATTTATTTTTAGGATCACCAGATCATTACGAAACTGAAGTTATCATGGATCCTAGGGGATTTGATTTTTCAGCAACCTATACTTTCTTCTATCCAGGTGCAAAAGCAAATCTTGCAAGTTCTTTAGCAGAGCAACTGGATACAACCGGATATATCTATGGAACAAAGGGTTATATCAAAATTCCGGATTTTTGGAAGGCAGAACAAGCTTTTGTCTATAATCAAAATAATCAACTCATACGAAAGATTGCTCACCCTCATCTCGTCAACGGATTTGAATACGAAATAAATGAAGTTGCTAGGTGTCTAAATGAAAACTTAAAAGAAAGTCCTTTGCTACCACACAACATAACCATTGAAGTAATGAAACAAATGGATGCCCTAAAAAAAACATGGGGATTAAAATTCCCAAATGAATAACAAAAAAAGAGAGCTATCAAATAGTTCTCTTTTCTATATATTTAAAATTTTATTTAATGATTCCTAATAATGAAACTGCAAGAGCTCCCAACACAATCAAACTTAAGATAACCATATTAACAATACTTAAACCAAATGCTTTCTTGCTATTTGTTGAATCAAGCAATTTAATATGAAAACCTCTAAGAATGATGACAATTGCAATGATAACAATTCCAAATAATGCACCAGAAACGACTACAGTAGATAATCCAAAGTACGTAATATCTGAGAATCTAAAGAGTGTATCTCCTAAATATTTTGTCAATGCCCAAGGAATACCGGCAACCATAGCTAAACCAATTGCTGTAAACATTAAGCCTAGAAGAAAACCTTTCAATAATGACTTACCAAAGCTATTTCCTTCCTTTAGAGCCGTCAAAAGGAAAGTAATAAACATTAAGCCTAATATAGCATAACCACCTGTATTCTTATAGAATTGATATAAATACCAAGCAACATCGTGTCCACTATTAGAATCATATAAATCAAATAATGCACGTTCATTACTAATGACAAAAGCAAATCCAACAAGTATTAATACAATGACGCTTCTCACAACGATATTCGAAACACCCGATTGATCTTCATTCGTCGCTCTTTTTACATGTTTTTGTAGTTTAGGAACTGTTTCAGTAACAAACGTGTGAATGTCTACATTGCCACATAACTCTTCAAAATCATCATAATGCTTATTCGCCATCTTCTTAAATGCTCTACCTTGAGGTGTTGCTTGCTTCAAAGAATCATGAATTTCATAAAACTTAATATAATCTTCGGGATGAGATGTAGAATTAATCGCATGTTCAAAGTCTGGATATTCCATTAAGTCTTTCTTGCTATGCATGAGAACATCAAAATTCGTATTTGCCCCTAAAGCAATTTTCAGTTTACACCAATGTGCCGCTGGTAATAAAGGAAGGTTGTGAATGAGATGATTAACATATTTTTCAGCTTCCTTAAATTTTTCTTTATAAATTAGATTTTCTGAAAACTCTAATAAAGAATCATTGAGCATATCAACATGTTGTACTGGCAAACTTTCTAAGAGTAAATCGATAAATTGAAGTGCTAGTTTAGCATTCCCGTTTTCAATTAATTCTAGTGCTGCAAGTCTCAATTCCATAAAGATATCAAGGTCTTGATACCCACTTTGAATCAAATCATCAAAAACTTTTATCTGTTTTAAATCACGAAGCGCGGTATGGAGTTCAGTTAATTCTGGTACTCTATAAGTTGCACATAATTGAATAAGTAATGCATCTTGATTTCCTTCATCGATAGAAAGAATGACATCAACAACCTTAAGAGCATCTTTGTATAATTTATCTTGATTAAGATTAATAGCAGTTTCAATATACTTTTCAAGATATTCTTGTGGATTTTCTTTTTCAATAAATCTCAGTGATTCAGTCAAAGCTATATGAATCCAATTGACATCGATTAAACCATCCTTTTCAAGGAAAGTTTTTATTTCATTATATAAAGTTTTAGCAAAAGCATGTTGATCGTATCTATTTTTCCAATTTAATATATATGCATAAAGTTCTTCATCAAATATTTGATTTGATCTAAATTTCTTAAGTAGAAATTCTTCAAACGCTTTAAGATAAATGTTTTCATCTGCTTTTTTGTGACATTCCATGACTTCTTCAAATAGAGGAAAAGCAACATTTAATTTCGTATTAAGTCCTAATAAATCAAAATCAGAAACTTGTAGTTTGCAAAGTAGTTTTCCCCATAAAGCACGCTTAGCATATGGGTCGGTTTCAAGTGCTTCATCAAAAATCTTATTTGCACGACCAAATTTATTCGCTTTCATATATATGATTTCAGCATTTTTTATCTTATTTTCCAAAATAGGATCGATTTGATAATCTTTTGGTAACTTAGATCCGATATTTTTGTAAGCTGCTGTTTCTACTGATCCATTAGCATCTTCTTCATCCGCATCTTTTTTCTTTGGCTTTTTAAGTGATTTTTTTAAAGCTGGTTTTGTTTCACTCCAGATTTTATCAATTATTTCGCCTTCTTCGATAAAATGCTGGTTCTTATATTTATCTTTTGAAAGTGCTAATACGTTTAAATAATATTTATTTTTTGTTGGTGCTTCATTTAAATAGATTTGAACTGTTGGTCCATAACGTTTAAGGGTATCATTTGGTGCATAAACAATCCCATACATGCTTAAAAACATTCCCCAATGAGCATCAGCTAAATCCGGATTTTCACTTGAAATCATTTCATAATCATCATAAGCCTCTACAAACTGCTTATTGACTCTTTTAAGATCTGCTTGTGACAATTTTGTGAGTGCTTGCTGTGGATATGCTTGATCGAAATAATGTTCATTCTTACACTTGGGACATTGAATAAGTCCTGGCAATATTTCATTCTTCTTTTCTAATCGTTCCCCGCAATAAGGACAATCAGGAAATTTTCTTGCCTTTTGTTTTTGCATAGCTACACCCCTTTAGAACTATATTGTGATTGATATTTACGCCGATATTCTTTCTTAACATTATTATAGCATATATCGAGAACAGTATTCATACCGATACAATGTTATATTTATTCAAAAACTGTTTATAATCTTTTTAATCTCGTCACATAATCTAAAAATGATATTGACTTTATGCCTTCTATTCTCTAAAATGAATGTATAAGGAATATGGAGGAATTATTATGCCAAGAAGAATTACTGATGCTTGTACTTGTGACGCATCCTGCGTGGATGTATGTCCTGTTGATTGTATTACACCTGGAGATATTTATGTAATTGATGAAGATGTTTGTATTGACTGCGGAGCTTGTGAAGCAGTTTGTCCATCTGACGCAATTATTGAAGTATAGTTCACTAATCTAAACAATTCACGGGAAATAGGGCACTCTTTTTAAGTGCCCTATTTTAATACCCAAAGAAAAAGCATAACAGATTTTCCTGTTACGCTTTTTTTGTTTTTGTTTTTGTTTTTATTTTCTTAACTTCTTTACTCTCTTGTTCAATTAGTTCTTTATATTGTTTTTTAGACATTGCATTATTTTTCTTAAGTTCTACTACTGCATTATATATCGATTCAATGTGCTCATGTTCTAATGGATGATCTGTTTTTTTATCTCTGTATGCTTGAATGAATGCTAATGGAAATTCAACAGTGACATGTTGTGTTTTAATTGCAATTGAACTTCTATTGGTAAAAACAACATAGGATAAGAACATTGCATCTGACTTTAGCTCATCTTTTAAAGCAGCAATATGTCCAGAATTCTTTTTAACGGGACTATAGAATTTATTTTTTGTTAACCCATGATCTACAGAATAAGTCCACTCGAGATCATTTTCTCTACCCATAATAGTCCCCTTCATATTGAGTACTTCAATGACATGCACGCCAAGAGGATCAATCATTAGATAATCAATTTTAATCGTACGATTATCATGTTTAAAAATAAGATTTCTAACAACATATTTAGATTTTTTAGGTTTATTTGACCCAATTAATACGCGAGTCAACACCAATCCTATCAAACCTCTACCATAAGATGAAAGAAGAAAGACTGCAACTCCGATGATTGCAGGAACAGAAACGAAAAAGAAATATATCATAATAAGCCTTCTTTGCTAAAATTTTTTTTAATACTACATGTATTGTAGCATAAACCTAATGAAAATTAAACCCCATTATGCTTCTACTTGCTTAATAAAGAGTTCATATAAATCAGGTTGTGATTTATAAACATTAAGTTGTTTTAAATCAGATTTTCCCATATGAATGAGTTCACCATTAGAACTAAAAATTTCATAGATTAAAGTTATTTTGATTTTAGTTTTTCTAGAAACATTGTAATCATAATATTAATTTTCTCATTTTTAATACACTCTTGATTTAATTTACAAAACTATTAGTGTGAATAAAACGCCAAGTATACCTAAAACAGCAAGTGTAAAAATTGCTTTTCTTGGCATTTCACCATCTTTTTCCATAGCATGTCCGAATATTCCGAAGACAACAGGATGAATTAGAAATGGCATCGCAAATATGAATGAAATCATACCTGCAGCTTCAGCTCCAAACATACCTCCTTGAATTGATGCAAATAACCCAAAATGAGAAATTGCACTACTATTACCCATTGCTGCAAATGCTAAACTCATCCCGGTAAGATCAAGCATGATGAGCCCTCCGAATACTGCAACAAGTTGCCAGCCTAGGGAGAAAAAGATAAGTCCTTTCGTTTCTTGTGATCGAACACTATTTGCTTTAGAAAGAATTCTAAGTGCTATATACGTCAACCCTATACCAACTAAGACGACAAGTAAACTAGGAACTAGTAAAAGTGATCCTCTTGTTGCACTTGCTGCAAGAATGGTGAACACAAATAAATGCCCTAAGAATGGAATATTAATCATAATAGGAGCTAATTCTTTAGCCACATCACCTAAGTCACCAGCGGTGCATGCACCTGTTAAACCAGAGTGTGATAAACTTCCCGCCATACCAGGAGCAACGATATCCACTGATTTCGCTTTACCAATAAAGACGAGTAGCGCCATACCAAGAAACATCCAAAACAATTGACCAAAGAATCCAAACGCCATAACCTGTAACATACCATCAAGTGTAAATGCCTCTAGTAATCTAGAACCACCCACCAAGAAAACAGCGGCTAACACCATTGGAATTCCACCGAAAAGCAATGCTCTAAATGTGGGTCCGCTTCTCCAATTTGAGAAAATCATACCTAATGTACTTGAAATGACCATCGCAAAAAATATTTGAGGAAGTGCAATTAGATCTTTAATCCATGCGCTGATGTAATAAGACAGAACTAAAACAGCTATAATCGCAATGACTTCAATAACACCCCGCATTAAATAACGGTGCTTATTTATTATTTTAGCCTTTGAGTCAATTAAAATAAACGAACCTGCAAGACCAAAGAAAGCAATCAATGGGTAATAATCTGAGAGAGCTGAACTTGTATCACCTAAAATGATTCTCTTTAACCCCTCAATACCTAAAAGAATAAAATATGCACGTATAATGAAAATAAATTGCGTGCCTTTGGTACCCAAAATAACTTCATGATCGTTTTGTATCACGTCATCTTCTTTAAGAGGTTTGTGTTTGAAGAAGGTGTTTCTTAATTTTTGCCCTCCCACGAAGAATGTTACAATCAAAGCAGTAACTGTTACACCAGATGCGAGTCCAATTATTGGAAATGAACTTAATCCCGGTGTGCCTATATTCGAGATATCCAATATAAGACCTAGGGTTAATCCAAAAATAACAATAATCAATATTGGTGAGTATTTTGTACCTGCAACAACTGCTCTTGAAATCAATATAATGGGTAATAAAATAAGTAGTGTTATCCAAAAGTGATTAAGTATACTTAAATCTGCCATGTCTTCCTCCTATTATTTTTACATATAATCATATTGTAACAAAATTTAATTAAATTACAAAGCATCCTGAAATTATTGTTAAAAAACATGTATCAAACCGCACTTGTTAATTTTAAATTTCATTAAGTTCAAATTGTGAATCAATTCTCAATCAATCATTTGAGTACAAAAAAAGGAGTTACTCAACTCCTATTTTTTATCCATTTATCATACACCTATCAAATGTATCCATTAATAGCGTGCATCATAAATACATGCTTAAAATTAGCATATTTATGGTTTGAATCATGATTCTTTATTGCGCTTGCAAAGCTGTTATCGCAACAACTGCCACAATATCCTCAAAAGAACATCCTCTAGAAAGGTCGTTAACAGGTTTGCTTAAACCTTGTGTAATTGGACCGTAAGCAGCAGCATTCGCTAGTCTTTCTACTAATTTATAGCCAATGTTTCCTGCTTGAAGATCTGGAAATACTAATACATTAGCATATCCTGCAACGCTACTTAAAGGTGCTTTTTTCTTTGCAACAGAAGGCACTATTGCTGCATCAAGCTGCAATTCGCCATCTATCTTAAGATTAGGATACTTCTTTTGAACTATTTGGGTAGCAGTAACCACCTTATCAACTAATTCTCCAGATGCACTACCATGTGTTGAAAAAGAAAGCATTGCAACACGAGGTTCTTCTTGAGTAAGATAACTAAATGATTTTGCTGTTTCAATCGCAATTTCTGATAATTCTTCCGCATTTGGATTCACCACTAAGCCACAATCAGCAAATGCGAAAATAGGATTGCTAACGTGAACAGAATTAGGTACTTCCATCAGGAAAAATGACGACACAAGTTTTACATTCTCTGCCGTTTTAAGAATTTGAAGTGCAGGTCTTAAAACATCTCCAGTAGCCGTTATAGCACCAGCGACCATACCATCAGCATCTAAGTTTTTAACCATCATAACCCCAAAGTAAATCGTATTTAAAACAAGCTTATCAGCTTCTTCTTTTATCATTCCCTTTGCTTTACGTAATTCAACTAACTTAGAACTATATGATGAAAGCTTATCTGATTGTTCAACAACAATCACTTTAATACCTTCATTTTGTAACTTCTTAATCTCATCATTTATATCATTTTCGTTAATCAAAACAATCACATTTGCAATCTTTTGATCGAAAATTTTTCTAGCAGCATCAATTGTTCTTTGATCCTTACCTTCAGGAAGAACAATCGTTTTCACATTTTGTTTTGCTTTTTCAATGATTCTATCTAAAAGACTCATAATATCATCCTAACTAATCAAAAGTTTTATAACTGTCTTTGGTTTTAATTGAATCTACAATGCCTGCAATACATAATTCAATTGGAGAATACTTACTTTCCGCATGGGTAACCATTCTAGCAGATCCACCTTCTGACATAATAACAACAATATCACCAATACCCGCACCAACAGCATCGACAGCAAGCATCTCATCTCCAAATGGAACAAGATTCTCATCGATTGGTTGAACAAATAAAAGCTTTTTGCCTTTTAACATTTCGGTTTTATGTGTTGAAACTAAATTTCCTACCACTTTTGCAAGTTGCATATCCTCACCTCTTATCTTGTGTCATTCATCTTTTCTGTAAACATAATCAATAATTCCACCTATACCTGCATCAACACATGATGTCGGAATCGGTAGATTCATTGCTCCTTCTTTACTCTTCGAAAAGAAAACATACTCGCCCACGCCAGCACCATAACTATCTCCAGCAACAATAGGTGAACCTAGTGATTCATACTTTGAGTTAACAGGTTGAATCACTAGTAGAGATACACCCTTGATATCTTTAATTTTTACAGTTGATGTAACATTGCCAATAACTTTTGCCATTTGCATCGTATCACTCCCTATTCGATAATATTCGTTTTTCAAAATCTAAGATACTCTTAATGCGTTGTAAGTTTCTTTCGCCTTCAAATTTCGTTGTTAAAAAAGTCTTAACGATATCTCTAGCGACACCTTCTCCGATGACAAAGCTTCCCATCGTAAGAACGTTAGCTCCATTATGATGACGACTGTTATGTGCAGTATAAATCTCATTAGCACATGCAGCAAGTACTCCAGGTACTTTATTTGCCATCATCGCAGATCCAATTCCAGCACCATCAATCATGATCCCAAAATCACATTTTCTTGTTGACACTGCGTGTGCAACTAAAAATGCGTAATCTGGATAATCACATCTGTTTTTATTATAGGTGCCAAAATCCTCACATTGCATATTGAGTTCTTCAACGATATATTTTTTTACTTTTTCCTTTAATTCATAACCACCATGGTCACAACCAATAGCAATTTTCATTCTGACATCTCCTCATATAATATGTAGTCATCTATTACTTGCCACATATTATTAAATTTAAGTTCAAACCTTTATTCTTTATCCTTTGACTTTGTTTCTGGTTGTTTTGCGTTTTTACTGAAGACATTTTTACCTTCAATATCTACGTAATCAACAATTGCCATAATGGTTGCATCTGTAGGTTTATTTTGTGTAAGTTCAGTTAATCTTGCAGAACTACCGCTAACAACTAAGACAATTTCTGAATAACCAGCGCCAACTGCATCAATGGCTACTGCAGGTTTTCCCTCATCTGTAAATGTAACTACATTTACAGGTTGTACAACTTGCATCTTTAAACTATTCATACTTGGATCCTTTTGTGTACAAACAACAGTTCCAATTATTCTAGCAGCATACATATAATCTCCTCTTTCCTACGTATTAATACGTACCAGTCGCAGCTTTTGTACCTTTAACGATAGCAATACCTGAACTTGTACCGATTCTAGTCGCGCCAGCAGCAATCATTTTTCTAGCAGTTTCAGTATCGCGTACGCCACCTGAAGCTTTAACACCCATCTTAGGTCCAACGACCTTGCGCATTAAAATGATATCTTCAACGGTTGCTCCGCCTTTATTAAATCCAGTAGAGGTTTTAACAAAGTCAGCTCCAGCCATTTTAGCAATCGTACATGCTTTAATTTTTTCTTCATCATTTAATAATGATGTTTCTAAAATCACTTTAACTAATGCACGATTTCTTGCAGCATTGACGACACCTTCGATATCGCTTTTGACGATATTCCAGTTTCCAGACTTAAGCGCACCGATATTGATAACCATATCAACTTCGTTTGCACCACTCTTGATTGCATCATAGGTTTCATCAACTTTTGCACGTGTCGTCATTGCACCCAATGGGAATCCGACAACACCACATGTTAAAACGCTACTTCCCGATAAAAGACGTGAAACTAAAGCTACATAATGTGTATTGACACATACTGATTTAAACTTATATTGAATCGCCTCTTCACATACTTTTTTAATATCTTCTTCAGTTGCTTCGGGTTTCAATAATGTATGATCAATCAATGATGCTAAATCAATATTGTTATCTAAGACTTTATTATTTGCCCCGTTGTCTTCTTTTGCTATCTTGCGATAAACCTCTTCGGCAATTCTTTCTATTAATTTATCTAATTCCATAATTTTCAGCTCTTTTCACTTTTCTTTTTATTACTTTTACTTATTTTTTAATAATTCTTCAACATCTGCATGTGGTCTTGGAATGACATGAACAGAAACCAACTCGCCAACACGGCGTGCTGCTTCAGCTCCTGCTTGAGTTGCTGCCTTAACGGCACCGACATCACCACGAACCATCATTGTAACTAATCCACTACCTGACTTTTCTTTACCAATGAGTCTAACGTTTGCCGCTTTGACCATTGCATCAGCAGCTTCTATAGCACCAACAAATCCTCTAGTTTCAATTAAGCCTAATGCTTCAACCATTTTGCTTCCTCCTTTCTAAATAGATCTATTCGAGTTAAAAATTATTTTGCTACTTTTGCAGCCTTTGGAGCTTCTTGAAGATCTTTTAACATTTCTTCAACATCTGCATGTGGGCTTGGAATAACATGAACTGAAACGAGTTCACCAACACGACGTGCTGCTTCAGCGCCAGCTTCAGTAGCAGCTTTAACAGCTCCAACATCTCCGCGTACCATAACTGCAACTAATCCACTACCTGATTTTTCTTTACCAATCAATCTAACATTTGCTGCTTTAACCATAGCATCAGCAGCTTCGATAGCTCCTACAAAACCTCTAGTTTCAATTAATCCTAATGCTTCTTTCATTTTTAATTCTCCTTTTTTAGTTGATTCTAATTTTTTTACAGCTTGTTCAACATTTCTTCAACATCTGCATGGGGTCTTGGGATCACATGAACAGAAACCAATTCTCCAACACGACGTGCTGCTTCAGCACCCGCTTCTGTAGCAGCCTTAACCGCTCCAACATCACCACGAACCATAACTGCGACTAATCCACTACCTGATTTTTCTTTACCAATAAGTCTGACATTTGCAGCCTTAACCATTGCATCAGCAGCTTCAATTGCGCCAACAAAACCTCTTGTTTCAATTAATCCTAATGCTTCTTTCATTTCAATTCTCCTTTTCTTTTTCGTTTATATTTTTATAACTTACTTAACATATCTTCAACATCTGAATGCGGTCTTGGAATCACATGAACAGAAACGAGTTCACCAACACGACGTGCAGCTTCAGCACCCGCTTCTGTAGCAGCCTTAACGGCTCCAACATCTCCACGTACCATAACAGTTACTAATCCACTACCTGATTTTTCTTTTCCAACTAGTCTAACATTTGCTGCTTTAACCATTGCATCAGCAGCTTCAATAGCTCCTACAAAACCTCTTGTTTCGATTAATCCTAATGCTTCTACCATTTTATTTCTCCCTTTTCTATTTTTTTTACATCAATGTTTGTAACATTTCCTTACTTATTCTTGGAATAACTGCTGTATGAGCCAATAGTCCATCTTCTTTACTTGCGATAACTGCAGCTTCAACAGCTGCTTTCACACTACTCACATCTCCAGTTAAAACTGTAAATGCCTTTCCTCCAAGACCACGTCCTAATCTAATTTCTAATAATTCAACATTTGCCGCTTTAACAGCAGCATCTGAGATTAAGACTGCAGTAGCTAATGAATATGTTTCAATAATTCCGACAGCACCTTTTGGAACAATTTCTGTTGTACAGCTTAATGCTGAAAATACTTGATCATGAATATTTGCAATCACGATATCTTTAATCAGTGATTTACCTGCGACTAGCGCTCCAGCTTGAATACCACTTTTAACGGCAGCAACTTCACCTCGCACCATCACAACATATTTACCTGGACAAGCTGCATAAGCGCCAACCAGATGAACATTAGCGGTTTTAATAATGGTATCTCCAGCCTCAATGCCTCGTGCAATACTATTTAGTTCTAGCATACCTAATGCTTCCATATCATTATTCCTCCTTATGCCTTTATTCTGATGTATTCATTGGTAATGTCTGTGACCTTACCTTGAATACTTGAATGAATATTTGCGCCTAGCTTTTCACCACTTGATGCGATCAAAGTTCCTTTACCTACTGAATCACCTATCTTAACAACGGGTGTTGAAGGAGCTCCAATATGTTGCTTCAACATAATCTTGACACTCTTTGTTTCAAAGATTGTGTGAATAAGTGGAGCAGCAACATCATACTCAATTAATTCTAATCTCGCTACTAAACGTTTGGTCGGTACTTTCTTACTATCTCTTAAAGGATCAACTTCATAAGGAACTACTTTTTCCGTTTTCACACCTTTTTTGAGTAAGCTCTGTTTAACCATGTTCGTTATTTTACCTGGATCTAAATCCATCGGACATGCATATAAACTACATAAAGCACAATCACAACACGATACCACTGATCCAATCGATCCAAGTGCAGCAGAATCTTCATTTGCTAAACCTCTCATGACTTTGTGAGGTTCAGTATTTAAACCTAATATATTTCTAGGACACATTTCTGTACATAAACTACATTGGCAACAGATTGCTTTTGTTAACTGAAGATCAGTTACTGTACTACGCGTCTTTTTAGCAATCAGAAAATGTTGATTAGGCAAGATGATGATTCCACCTGTCACTTTAGTTACAGGAGCAAACCAGTTCTCTTCCACTTTTCCCATCATCGGACCACCTACAATAAGACTATAATTTTCTAAATCTGTAGGCCCTTCGCACGCCTCTATTATTTCTGTAAATGGCGTACCTATAGGAACAATTAGTGTTTGTGGTTTCTTAACGGCTCCAGCAATCGTAATAACTCTTTCTGTCACAGGTACATCTTTTGCAATATGAATTGCTGTAGCAACATTAATGACAACAGCACCAACATCAATTGGAATTCCCATTAAAGGTACGACTTTATGAGTTATTTCATAGACGAGTTGTTGTTCATCGCCTGCAGGATAATAATCTCCAAGAACCTTAATCCCGATTGAACTCTCATTTTTGACAAGTTCTTCAAGTTGAGCAATTACTTTTTTATGTTTACCCTTAATTCCGATAACACCTTTTTGAGCTCCAGTTTGAATCATCGCGATCTTTAATCCCGCAATGACATCTTCACCGTAAAACTCCATCAGTTGTTGATCGACTCTTAACAAGGGCTCACACTCAGCACCATTAATGATGACAATATCTGATTTGCAGTTTAATTTTACATGTGTTGGAAACCCGGCTCCGCCGGCTCCTACAATGCCTGCATCTTTAATTTTCTGGATATAGTCTAAAGACATTTTATTCACTCCTAGTTGTTAATAGTTAAACGATTCTAAATCCACCTGATAAAGTACATCTTCTAATTCTTGTAAAACTTCTAGCAGAAGTTAAACCTTCTCCAGTCGGCGTTGCAATTGTTAGAGTTGTAAAACCTTCTCCTTCAATTCCAAGACCTGCAAATGATGGTGCATTCTTTACAAATATTGAAGTATCTAAGGCGCGTGCTGCCATTGTTAGATGCGTCACACTCTCGGAGTGCATCATCGCTGAATGATGATTTCCTTTTTCAGCTATTACTGCTTTTTCGATTGCTTCTTCAATTGAGTATACTCTGACTAAAGCAAGAACTGGCATCAACATCTCAACTGTAACAAATGGATGATCGTCTTTCACTTCAGCAATCAGTAATTTATAGTCTTCATGAACTGGAATCTTACATGCCTTAAGAATATCTGAAGCATTTTTTCCGACATATTTTCTATTAACGACTGTTTCGCCTTTATCGGTTTTAATAAAGACTTCTTTGGTTACAATATCTATTTCATGGAGTTTGAGTTCATAAGCTCCATTTCTAACCATTTCATTTCTTAATTCATTAAATACGCTATTGATAATAAATGCTTCTTTTTCAGCTGTACATAAAATATTGTTATCAAAGCTTGAACCTCTAACGATATCATAAGCTGCTTTTTTAATATTTGCTGTATCATCTACGATTACTGGAGGGTTACCAGGTCCAGCAGCAATTACTTTTTTGCCACTCTTCATTGCTACGTTTACAACAGCTTCACCACCTGTAACAGCCAACATTCTAATGTCTTTATGTGCCATGATGATTTGGCTTGTTTCCATTGTGGGATTAATTGGTGCGGTCAGTAATTCTTTAGGTCCACCAACTGAAGCAATCGCCTTATTTAATATGGTTATTGTTTCTAAAGTAACTTTTTTAGCGCTTGGATGAGGGTTGAAGACGACACCGTTTCCTGCCGCTATCATACTGATTCCGTTATTAATAATCGTTGAACTTGGATTTGTTGAAGGGGTGATTGAACCAATAACTCCAAACGGAGCAAGTTCAATTAAAGTCATTCCATCATCTCCGGTATAAGCTTTAGACTCGAGATCTTCAGTTCCTGGTGTTTTTTCAGCTGCTAAGATATTTTTAACTATCTTATCTGCGACTCTTCCAAAACCTGTTTCTTCATGTGCCATGATCGCTAACTTTTCAGCATTATCAAGGCTCGCTTTACGCATTGCAGCAATAATCTCATTGCGCTTTTTCATACTGAGCTCCATGAGTTGTTTTTGTGATGCTTTTGCTGCTGCAATCGCATCTAAAACATTTTCGAAACAACCAAGGCGATCTGGATTGTAATTTTCATGAGGTGTCACATTTTTACCATATTTTTCTTCCATTTCAGTTCTAAGTCTATCAATTAAATCTTGTGAACTCATTATTTTGCCTCCTCAATATATTTTATATCGATCTTATATTCACGTAACCTGTCTTTTGCAAGCGGTGTGATTAATTGTTTTTTATCAAGAATAATTTCCTTTAACCCTCTGTTTTTGAGTTTCATAATTTGACTCTCTGTAATTAAATGATTTGTGATGGTTACCGGAACATTTACTTGTTCGATGATTGTTTCTATTGGATAAACTTTTTCTGGTTGATTATTAGGTGTGAGTGTACATTCATTAATTTGTTTCCTATGAGATGTAATGGATGATACATTACTTTGATGAATATTAGTGACAATAATTCCCATATGCCTCATATCACTAATTACATCAGTTATTTTATTAAATATCAGTTCATTGGCATTCATCATGATATTGATGAATTTATTTTCCATCAAACCGCCTAGAATCAGATGATTTACATCTTCAGAATCGTCAGTTTTAATTAATGCCTTCATTTGATTGATCTTTAATCCTAATATAATAATCGTTTCAACGGTATCTAATACTTTAATAAACTTGTTATTTTTAAGATTATAGTCGATGATATCAATATTTTTATTGTTTTCAACATCAGTTAATTTTGAATGTTCTTCTGTCAATCCTAAATATAATTTATAACCGGGATAATATTTAGCGATATATTCAAAATACTCGTTAATACCTAAGCTCATATTTGGTATGAGAATCAAACAGGATTTTTCGTATACTTTGCAATCGCTCTTGTTATCTATTTTTTCTAGAATGTTCGCAGTGATTTGATTAGCGAGCTTATTAATATTTTTGATTTCCATATATTATCTCTACGACCTTTCTATAGATTATTTAATGATAAAGCTTATTTTCCGTTTAATATATTACTTATTTCTATAAATGATTGAGCTTTTAGACTTGCTCCACCAATTAAAAATCCAGATACGCTTTGTGCTAAAGCAAGTTCCTTAACATTTGATGGATTGACGCTCCCACCATAAAGTAATGGAATATCTTTACCCACATCTTCTCCATATGTATCAATTAAATGCTTTCTGAGAAACATATGAATCTCTTCAACTTGTTCAGGTGATGCTGTCTCACCGGTACCAATTGCCCAAATGGGTTCATAAGCAATGATGACATTTGGAATATCACTTACTTCAACTCTGTCTAAAGATCTTGTGAGTTGATCAATTAAGAATTGTTTATAATCTGTTGTTTGTCTCTGATCTAGGTTTTCACCAATACATAAGATGGGTTTAATTTGATTTTTTAGACAAGCTCTCACTTTCTTTGCAGTAAATGCATCACATTCCATAAAGATATCTCTTCTTTCGGAATGACCTGCTAATGCGTATTTACATCCGAAATCTCTCATCATTTCAATTGAGAACTCTCCAGTAAATGCGCCATTATCTTTAGGATAGAAGTTTTGAGTTCCATATAACACTTTGCTAAATCTCAACTTATCTTCAAATATATAAAGATATGCACTTGGTGGAATAACGACTAGTGTATTCTTATCACCAAAGTCATGATTTTCTATATCATCTAGAAAAGCTTTGACTTCATGCTTATTTTTATTCATTTTCCAGTTACCAACAATTAAGAATTCTTGAGACTCTAAGATGCTAGTAACAAGTTCATTTCTCACGATTTGCTTGATGTCATTAATTTCCATAAATGTTTACTCCTTATTTTTTAACTAGTTTTTCAGATCCTCTTAAGACAAGTCTTGTTTCAAGTAGAATTTCTTTGATCGATGTATGTTTGACTTGTTTGTCTCCAATCAGATCAAATAACATTTCAGCAGCAACTTCACCCATTTTAACGGTGGGTCTCGATACAGTTGAAATATTAAGATTCATAATTTCAAACATATCAACATCATCAAATCCTATGAATGCCATGTCATCAGGAATCTTGATACCATTTTCAATTAAGGCCTTGACACTTCCTAAGGCCATCATATTATTTGATGCAAAGATTGCTGTAGGTCTATCATTAAGTTCTAAAATATTTTTTGTGATTTCATATCCACTTTCTAATTTGAAATCTCCAAAGAAGACATATTCATCATTAATTTCCATATTGTTAACACGCATTGCATTTTCATAACCATAGAATCTTTCACGTCCCGGCTTAGATGACATCGGTCCCGAGATAATCGCAATCTTTTCATGCCCTTCACTAATTAAGGCATTGACTGCATCATATGAACCTGTGACATTATTAACAAAAACCGAATTAAAATGTGATAAATTAATCCCACGGTCAATTAAAACAATGGGAACACCTAAGACTTCTAATTGATATAAGTATTGTGAATTATATTGAACCTGATCAGTCTTTGGTGTGATTAACAATCCTAAGATTGTATTCGTCTTGAATAATTCTAGATATTTAAGTTCTTTTTCGATTTGTTCTTCTGTGTTGCACACAAGTAAACTCACGTTATGTTTATCAGCAACAACAGAAATCCCTTTAATCACTTCAGCAAAAAAAGGATTCGCTATATCAGGAATAACGACACCAATGATGTTTGTTTTTCTATTTGAAATTGATTGGCTAAAAATGCTGTCCTCATTTGCAAGTTCGTTAAATGTTTTGAGAACAAGTTCCTTTGTCTCTTCTGAAACGTAACCACTTTGATTCATGACCCTTGAAACAGTAGCAACTGAAACCTTAGCTCTAAGGGCGACATCTTTATTCTTAACCATAAGTTACACCTCTTGCGTGATAAGTAATTTTCTTCCACATGTGTACGTGCTTTTCCTTAATTATAGTCATTTCCTTGGAAGAAGTCAACAAAATCCACGAATTATATCGTATTATGTGAAATTTTATTACATATGTGTCGTAAATATTACATATTAATTGCTGGCTTTTCTCTTTTCTATAAGCAAAAGAATAAATAAAAAAGAGCTTGTAAGCTCTTTTGGCAACAATATTTAATATAAGTTCTTGTTCTAATGACTCTTAAAACTCTAAATCAAATTGCAAATCGTCATCAACAATATTTAAGAATTCAGCAGAAATATTTCCTCCAAAGAAATCAACACCTTTATAGTTTGCAAATGCATCTGTAGCAGATAGGGCATCTTCTCTCATTTGATCGATTGTATCAAAGGTTAAATTCATAGAAAAGGTCAATCCATAAGCAGTTAAATCAAGTTCTGCTTGAGTGAGTTCGCCTAAATTAAAATCTTTACCTATTCTTAAATTGGAATTATTAGCTGATTTATCGACATTGAGTTGGTCTCCTTCAAATAAATGAACACCATCTTTATAAATACCATCCGTAGGTTGTGGGTTACTTTGCTCAATATCCTCAACGTAAACATAATCCCAACCAGAAGCCTCAAGCATATTCCAAGCAACTTTTACCTCTGGACTTGTTAGATCATAATCAAAGTATTCAAATAGAATGCTATGATCATTAAAAACTTCATACATTTCTTGAAACAACTCATTATCCAAATCAAATCCCAAATGATTTCTAACTCTGGTTTCGGTGTTAAACCAGCTTACAGTATAGCCACCATAAGGTCCTGATTCACCTTCTAAACCCTCTACACTCTTCTGTAGAGTGAATTCCTCATTTGTAAGTAATCCGTGGCTTGTGTAAAGAAAATCACCATCTCCACGATATTGAATTTCTACATATGTTTCACCTTCAACAAATTCAGAGTAGTTATAGTTAAGCTCACTACCATCTTTATAATAATCTATTTGATTAACAAAAAACACATCATCAAGATATCCTGTTTTAAATGCTGTAAGTATTGTCATTTCATCACGATCATATTGAAGTTTAATGATTACTCCTTCATCTGATGCATATCCGCAATAAATGGATACATCTCCGTAACCTTCAAACTGGATATCAACATATACATCGAGTTTAATGACACCTAATTCATCGAGTTTATCAACCACATCATCAATTAGTCCCTTGTAAGCATATAAAAACTCTGTACGATTAATATCAGGATGAAATCCGGGTTGAGATAAATAAACAGCCATAAAATCTTCTTTCATATACATCTTTGATTCATCTAATGTAGCTAAAGCTCTTGTGTGAGATGTCGTGTTAGCTACATCAGCATCATTAATTAACGATTGAAGTTTAGATTGATACTCTACTAATTTGTCATAATAAGATGAAAAAGAACCGGATGAAGAACCTGGTGTACAACCTGATAATCCAACAAAAAATGATACCATCATAAGTATTAAAATAATTTTTTTCATATTTCCCCTTGACCCCTTTGTTATAAGTATGAATCGTTGATTCTTTCGAGCATCATATATATGATAACAGTTTTTAAAAGGTATTTCAATACCTTACCCTCACTTCTAATAACTATCACTTAATAACCTTATCCATATAGATAAAAAACATTCCAAGCGGAATGTTTTTAGTATACCAATTGTTTATTTATTAAGCCCTGTTTTTATTGCTGATAGAAGTGTACCTGTTGAGTCGTGTCCATTTTCCCAATACATCATACCACCTAATCCATTTGATAAGATATATTCAGCCTTTTCAGCAATTGATCTAGCATTATCAAAGGATATAAATAGTGTTCCGTCCGTTTTTACAATATAGGGAACACCTGCGTTTGAATCATAATGATATTCATAGCTACTATTGCCCATATAGCTATTTGTTATACTGTTGAATGAAACTGATCCAGCATTAACCCAACTTGACCATGATGATGTTGCTGCATTATAAGTTCTTGATTGCTTGATTCCGTAAAAAGCAACACCAACAATAATCTTTCTATACGGGATATCATAATCATTATGATAAATAGCAACACTTTCTTCTATTGAGCAACTAGTTAATGTTTTTCCTGCAACGAACGTTGGATTATCAAAAGTTGTAGATCTATAAAGCGCATTTTGATAATACCCATTATTAGAAACCATTCCATAAGTCATCATGTTAATGAAATCAAGATATTGCTGTGAATTGATTAAATCGTAGTCTGGAGGTTGCCACACTCCACCTGCAATAGCGGCTGTAACGAGATGATTAGGATTGTTTTCTTTAACCTTCGTATAGATTACACGCATCATCTCAGTAAACCTTGTTTTTTCTGATAATAAAGGTGTTTCCCAATCGATATCAACACCATCAAATCCATAAGTGTTAATGGTATCAACGATATTGTCTGCAAATGTATTGATGCGCGTACCACTTGCTGCAATGGTGGACCACTCTGAACTTGGAGAAATTGAGAAAATGACCCAATCGCCTTGCGCATGTGCCTTAGGCATAATATATTGTTCTACATTATATAAGAACGCTGTTCCAGTCAAGGTACCATCTGAGTTTGCATGAATGAAAGCGCAATTAATAATATCTAAGGTTTCAAAGAATAGATCAGTGACAGAAGAGTACTCACGATAGATATAGCTTGAAGCAATACCAAGACCAAGTGATTTAAATCCAGAAGATTCAACACTGTATGTTCTAACGTAAGATTCTGCATCAGATGTAATGGTTGCTGTTAAGCTTACCGTTGTTGCTTGATAAGGTCTATGATAAGTCCCATCATTACTAATGATTTCAGTATCACTTGAAACCCAAGCAATTGCAAAATCACTATAAGTTGATGGTAGTACAAGATCTTCATTGATTTGATCTGGAATCAATTCCGATAAATATAGTTCGACATCACTCATCGTTTCAGCATCCCATAAAGCAGTATAGGTAATTTGTAGTGTATTATCTTTAGCTTGATATCTAGGAAAGACATTAAAGACATGTTCACCATCACTCCATCCAATAAATGAAAATTCAGGTCTTACAGGAACTGGTAAGTTATCTTCTTCGTTCATCGTTAATTGATAATTTTGGGAGATAATGCTTAACGAATAGAAAGATACTTGAATGTCTCCTGCTGTATAAGGGTCCACATCTGAATCAAAGGTGATAAAAAGATTTTGCGTTGTATCACCTATATAGGCGATCATCGCATCTAGTGCATCTATATCCTGACAATTATCGTGAATTGCTAAAACATAATCATAATCAGATATATTAAGATCACTGATGGTTGCTGTTGCACTATCAGTTGCAACTATTTCATATGCATCATAGAAATCATTATATTTAATAAATAACTTGTAAAACCATCTCAGTAACGTTACTGAATGGTCAACTATTGTATAGTTCACTCCACTCGTATCATTTAATGCTGTTATCGTTAAACTGTTTTCTGCAGTAAAACTATTAAATATCTCACTACTCCATACACCACCATCTAAATCAAATGTAACATCAACATCAACATAAGCATCTGGATCAATGAAATTGGGATCTTTAAATGTGTAAATCAACGTTTGATCATCAATCGTATATTTAGATGAATTAACTAAATCTTCATTGACATTGAGAACAACTTCACTAGAGAGTCTATAACCTTCAGTTGGTGTTACAGTTAAAATGATATTATCTTCTTCTATGGTCAATAAGACTTCATATTCGGTTGAAAGTGTCACCGCAGTGTAAGCTGTGGTATCAACAGTAATATCAATTGAAGTAATAACTTCATTTTCAACAATAAAAATAATTTCTTGTGCAAAATCAGATTCATCTGACAAAGCTAAAGTATACATATCAACTGCATCTACCAAGACATTTGAATAAACAACTTGAGTCTCTTGATTTTCATCAAGATATTTAAAGTATGCTCTAAGATAAAATGTTGTATGATAATTTTCTTGTGCAATATTAGAAAACAAGAAATTTAAACTGCTACCTTCTATATAACCTTCACTATTATCCAGTGTGACCGGTTGGTCATTAAATATCGGATTCGTTGAATAAGCAACACCATATGTTGTGATTTGATCTAAGGTTATACTTAAATAAGTTTCATTAATACTTAGTTGAATAGCAAATCCTCGGTGTTCTGAAGATAACACGATATTTTCAATACCAATAGCTAATTCATTCGTATTAATTTCTTCTTCACAACCGAAAAAAGAGATGGCTATTAAAGAGATTAAGATATAAATTGCAATTTTTTTCATAAGTTCTCCCTTGAAAATATACATTAAAGACACTCTTTAGATATAGTAATTTGTGTCGTTACTCTTATTATACAATAATAACATATGCTAATCTTATCGTTTTTGGGTTGATTTTTTCAATTGTTGAGAAAAGAATTTCACTCAATAATGTGTGCGTAATAAAAAAGTTAGCTTAAAAGACCCTTAAACTAACTTTCAAATTTCAATAAAACAATTATTTATTTTTTTACTGTATCCTTAAACAACACTGAAGTATTCATAATTGGTAGGATATATGGAGGTACATTAGCATTAATCGTAATTGTAGTTAATAATGATCTTAAATAAGGAAACAATATCGCGGTTGCACTATTTCTTGCAAAAACGATTTTATCTTGATCTTCCCACTTCGAAAGGAAGAAATTCCCAGAAATAGCAAGATCAATATAAAAAGGAAGTATCGCTTGTTGATCTAACTCTTTAAATGTAACAGATAAGTAAACATTATAATTATCATCATCTAGCTTTGTTACTTCTCTGTCAAAGATAGGTTTAACGTTGACTCTTTTGGGTGACTTAAAGTCAAAATCCTTATTTAGTGAAAACATTATTTTTTCAACATTGTACTTGGTTAACTTCATTGCATGATTAGTATTCATCCTTGTATACCTCGAATTCGCATATTTTATAAAGCGGGTTTAAATAGAATGGCTTTATTAAGTATATTATATCATGATACTATTGCACCTGGGAATGATTTAAATACAACAATTAAAATAAAAAAACACGATGGGGGGTCGTGCTTTTTTATAAATCTGGGTTCTCTAAATAATGAAATATATAGCCTAAGAGGAGAAATACTATACCTTTTATTATTTAAAATTATATAAACATCAACCTTTAATAGCTCCTGATGTTAAACCTTTAACAAAATACTTCTGAAGTAATAAATAGAAAATGATAACAGGAATCATAGCCATCACTGACATGGCAAATACATAACCCCAGTCTGTTCTATTATGTGCTTGAAAAAACATTGTAATAGCAACTGGCATCGTTCTAATCGCATCTGTCTTTAGAATTGCTTGTGACCACCCTAATTCTTCAAATGGGAATAAGAAATTTAGAATACTAACTGCAGCAATCGCTGGTGAAATAATAGGTATGACAATATATCTATATACCGAAAATATACTACCACCATCAATAAAGATCGATTCATCAAGCTCAATGGGAATATTGTCTTCAATATATCCTTTGAGTAAAAAGGTAGAAAACGGTATAACCCATGCAGCATAGAATAATATAACTCCCCAAATACTATCAATTAATCCAAAACGTGCTGCAAGTTCAAATTGAGGAATAATCATCGCAAGCCCAGGAATAAGCATAATCGAGATGATAAATCCATAAATTATCTTTTTTCCAGGTATTTTTAATCTTGCAAATGAATATGCTAACATCGATGAGACAATTGCAGCAATAATCACTGTTGCACTTGAGACAAAAATTGTATTAAGTAAATATCTAAAGAATGTAACGTTTTGTAAAATATATTGATAGTTTGAAAATGTTATTTCACTAAAAGGTGGAAATAACACGGGTGGATACGTAAACGTTACACGATTATCCTTTAAAGATGAGATTACCATATAGATCATTGGAATAACGACAATGAATATGCCGATAGTTAGTAATAAATATCTTATGATCATCATCGAATCTATTTTACGGCCTCTAAATGTAAAGATGGTATTCTTATTCTTTCTCATTTAGAATCACCACCAAATCTAGTTAGTTTAAACATAACAATCGTAATCATCACAATGATTAAAGCGATAATCACCGATAATGCAGCTGAATAACCCATATTGAGAGCATCAAACGTTTGGAAGTACATCCACGTGAGAACAACTTCAGTTTGATGATATGGATTTCCTCCTGTTAATACAGCAATTGGTGTATATGTATTAAACCCACCAATCGTAAGCATGATTAAAGCAAACACTAACGTTCCTTTAATTCCAGGAACTGTAATATTAAAGAACTTTTGACTGCGATTAGCGCCATCCATATCAGCTGCTTCATATTGATCCTTTGAAACAGCTTGCAAAGCTGCTAAAAAGATAATCATATTCCATCCAATACCCTTCCAGATACCTAAAAGCATTGCTGCAAATAAAGCTGACCATCTGGTACTTAACCATCCTATAGGCTCATTAACAATATGAAGTGTATCAGTAATAAAATAGTTCAAAAGTCCATAGTTACTAAATATATATCTAAATAACAAAGCAACAATAACCCATGAAGTAATCACTGGTAGATAATATGAAACTCTATATAATACAGAATGCTTGGTGATTCCATTAATCAAAACAGCAACCAATAATCCTATAATCATCTGAAATGGAACTGTAATTAAAACATAGACTAAAGTATTTACAATAGCTATTTTTGCTGTCGGATCACTTGCGACAGCGATATAATTATCAAAACCGATAAATGGAGATGTTTGTTGATATCCAATTTTCCAATCAAAAAAACTCATGATAATCATTTTAGCCATTGGATAGAACGTAAACATAGAAACAAAAATTAACCCAGGCACAAAAATAACCAAGATTCTCCAATCAAAGCCTTTGATATACTTTTTCATAGTCAAAGAAGTCTTTTTCATGTATCTCTCCATAGATGTAATAATTAAATTGTGGGGCTTGTATCTGATTGTGTCATCTACAATTGCCCCACAAATTTAAAAGGATAAAACGATAATTAACTTCCTAATATAACATCAATTTCAGTTGCTGCTTCATCAAGCGCAGTCTGAACATCTTTAGCTCCTGTGATAGCTTCTGCTACCTTAGTAGCAATAATGCCTTCAACTTCACTCCATTCAGGAATAACTGGTCTAGCTTTTGCAGTTAGTAAAGCTTCTGCAAATACTGGTAACAATGGCATTGCTGCAAGAACTTCTGTATTTGTCAATGCTTCTAAATTAACAGGCATTTGACCAACTTTAGCCATTTCAACTTGAGCATGAGTATCAGTCATAAATTTAACAAATAACCAAGCTGCATTTTGATGTGCTTCATCAGATGTCTTAAATTGCATGAAGTTTTCTCCACCTAAAACACTAATTGATCCTGCACTACCTGCTGGAAGTGGAATTGCACTATATTCAATGCCTGCTGCATCGTTAGATGCACCTCTCCATGGTCCATCAAGTTCCATAGCATACGTACCTGCTGCCCAACCATCGGTATCACCGACAGCACCTGGATCCATTGAAGGTCCAGCTAATGAGCCAGCTGCATAAAGGTCTTTTAATGTTGTAATAACGTCTACAACGATTGCACTATTGATATAGCCTTCTGCAGTAGAGTTATTTGGTGATAATACTTGTCCGCCTTCACTCCAAATATATGGTCCAACATTCCAAATACCTGTCCATGGTTCAACGTAACCAATGACATTACCACTTGTTAAAGTAGTTGCTGCTGACCAGACTTGGTCAAGTGTTGTAGGAACACTAACACTAGCTGCTGTCAATAAAGTTTCATTGTAGAATAAGATCTTTGTATTTGTGTTTGCTGCAATTCCATAATAATCAGAACCCATAAGGTTTGAACTATTAGGTTGAGCAAGAACTTTTGCTGCTTGAGTATCATAATCATCAAAATCACTTAATGCTAGCAAAGTATTCAAACTCTGGAATTGAGGAACAAATGCGATATCTCCACGTAAAACATCAGGTAGAACGCCCGTTGTAGCTCCAAGAACAACACTGTTCTTAAGATTAGACCAATCCATAAAGACTGGATGAACAACGATGTTTGGATTTGCTTCTTCAAATTCAGCAATCAAATCATCTAATACTTGTACTTGTCCATCACCTGCTGAATAGTTATGCCAGAATTCTATAGTTACTGTTTCACCAGTATCTTTAGCACAACCAGTAAGTAAGGTTATTGCAAATACCATTATAGCAACAATCAGTAAAGCTTTTGTTTTCATTTCTCTCTCCTTTAATTATATATATTTTTAGACAAGAAATTCAAATCTTATCTCTAAATCAATTTCATTTATTTCAATAATTCTAAACCCTTGTGCTGGAACATGAAGTTTTATATGACGACTTTCTTGGGATTCCTCAGTATTTATTTTAAACATTGAAAGATCAAAACTTAAATTCTTACCTGTATCTGATGTGTTAAATAAAACGATAACTGATTCGTTTTGATATTTTCGAACATATCCATAAACTGATTCGTTTAAATTGAGATGTTTGAAGTCTCCTAGAGTTAATGCTTTGTGATCTCTTCTGAGTTTTGTCATCATTTGATAAAACTCGAGGATATCAGAATCAATTGCATTCCATTTCATTGTTGTTCTACAATCAGGATCCGTTTCGCCTTCAGTTCCAATTTCATCCCCGTAATAGATCACGGGCATTCCCGGGTAAGTCATTTGGAATGCTACAACCATCTTAAAAAGTGTTATATCAGTTTGACATACTGTGAGTATACGTTGCGTATCATGACTTCCAAGAAGGTTATATAAGATATTTCTGGTTTGAATAGGGTAAGCGAAAAGTAATTTTTCTATTTCTTCTTTAAATTTTTCTTTACTCATTTGTTTTTTGATGAAAAATTCGATGACAAATGATCTAAACCGGTAATTCATGATTGAATCTAGTTGATCACCACGTAGTAAATCTCTTCCATCATGCCATGTTTCGCCAGTTAATAGTATTTGATCGTTGGTTAATTTAGTAGCTTTTCTGAAATCTTGCCAGAAAGTATAATCCACTTCATCAGCAACATCTAAACGCCATCCATCAATGTTTGCTTCATTAATCCAATAAGTAGCTACTTTAAGCATAAAAGCTCTTAATTCGGGGCTTGAGTATCTTAATTTAGGCATCCATTTATAATCGCCAACACATTCGTAATTGATATTTTCTACATCAATTTCTTCTCCATTGATGTAAAACCAATTCCAATAAGGTGATTTTTGTCCATTTTGAATAACATCTTGAAATTGTTCTGAATAATAACCAATGTGATTAAATACACCATCTAAAATGATTCTTATTTGTTTATCATGAGCCTCTTTAACGAGTTTCTTCAATTCTTCTATGGTTCCAAAAGATGGATCAATTTCGAAATAGTTGATTGTATCATACTTATGATTTGAATGAGATGTGAATATAGGTGTTAAAAAGATGACTTGAATTCCTAATTGAGCGAGGTAATCCAATTTTTTAATGATGCCCTCTAGATCACCACCAAATGAACTGGTGCGATCAGGTTTGGTATCCCAGTTTTGGAATACTTGTTTCGAATCGCCTCCGATTTGAAATCGGTCTGGAAATATATGATATCCAACAATTCCTTTAGCCCACTTTGGTGTCTGAAAGACATCAAGTTCACTTGTTGATTGGTATTCAAAATAATTTTCGTTATACTTGTTACTCAATCCTTGTGTCGTATAATATTTTGTTTCAGTTCCACAAGTGATTTCAAAACAATAATTTAAGTATCTTACTGGTTCATCTAATTCCAATTGACAATAATAATAATGACTTTCATTCGTGTAATCAAATGATTCTAATTTGATTGTCTTTTTTTTATCTTCATGAAATCTCTTCCAATAAATTAAATTGATTTTGCATGATTCTTCCAAATGACATTCAAGTTTGATCATCAATGAATTTCTTGTTACTGGATAGATATATTCTCTTGTTTCACTATGTTTAATAAGAAATTGATTCATATGTGTTGTGTATAAATAGGCTGTGCTATTTATGTACTCCTCTCGAGAGACTTTGTAAAAATGACTGACTTAATTCAATTTAGTGGTTTCACGTTCTTCAATATTTGTTGAGACGAGTAATCCCTGATCTTTCGCATGTGGGTTTTCCATGAGGTCGAAAAGTAATTTCGCTGATTGATATCCCAATTCAAAGACATCAACATTGACTGTTGATATCGTTGGATATGATAACTCAGCAATTTGTACATTATCAAAGCTAATCATACCGATATCTGCGGGAATTGATAATCCAGCTTCTTGAATTGCTCTAATCGCACCAATACTAATCGTATTATCGGCACAGATGACAGCATTAGGTTTTGTTTGGCCATTTAATAATTTCTTCATTTGATTATAGCCATCATGTTTAGAATTGCCACATTCGACGACTAAATCTTTTTGTAGGGGTAGGTTACTCTTTTGGAGTGCACTACAATAGCCTTCATATCTTCTATTACTAAATACTTTCGATTTATCTAATCCAATAAAAGCAATATTTTCATAACCTTTTTTAAGTAAGTTATAAGTTGCCATTTCAGCGCCTTTTTTATTATCGATATCAACCCAACTAACAGATTCTTTTAGTTGTGTTGTTTCACCGATAGCAACAAAAGGAACTTTATCTTTTTTAAGTTCTTCAACAATATCTGAATTTAAAATTGATGAAGGTAGAATAACTCCATCCGTTCTTTTACCTTTGACTAACCAATCCAAGACACTGCGTTTTTTAATTGTACTATTTAAGTTAGCAACAATCAAACTAAATTCTTTCTTGTAAACGAACTTTTCAATCCCATGCATAATTTCATAGAAAAATGGATTTTGAAATGACTTTTCATCTTCAACATCCACGAGCAAAGTAACAGTATATGATTTATTATTTGTTAAGGCTTTAGCTATACCACTTGGAGAATAATTTAGTTCTTTGATTACACTAAAAACTCTCTCTTTCGTTTCTTCTGATATAGATGGACTATTGTTAATTGTTCTTGATACCGTTGAAGTAGAGACTCCAGCAGCTTTTGCTACATCTTTAATATTGGCCATATTTTATCCCCTTGAGTTAAATTATATGCAATCGGTTGCGTTAATTAAACATCAATTATAGCGCTTACATTCTCCCTATAGCGTTAAATTGATGATTATTATGTATTTAGTTGTGCAATCGGTTGCATTACAAATTCAGTCTATCATTTCTGTTGTGTGATGTCAAGATGCTTTTTGTATTTCTATGAAGTATTTTTTTAGATAAAAATAATCCCATTGGTTACAATGGGATCGTTTGCTTATGTAGATGATGAATATTTTCTTTTGTGGGTTGTTAAAAAGAGGTTGCCACAAGTATAGGATTTTCAGTCCTTTCCTGCACAAAATATTAACTTAAATAGCTTTCAGCAATTATGCTTCAATCAAACCTAAACCTTTAGCTTCACCAACTCCAAATTCTGCATAAACTGCATAATATGTACCAGCTGCAAGAGCTACTGGATTGTCGTTCCAACCACCAGCTTGGTCAACATTTTCTTCAACAAATGGTGGAATGTATAATGTATCAGGAGTCATACTCATTATTTCTCCTGATTCAGGACTTTGTGCCCACCAGTTAGGAACTACATCATCAGCATCTGTACGAATAATCTTTACCGTAAGATTGCCATCTAAAACAGTAACTGTACCATCAATTTTGTAAGTTACATCCCAACCAGCTGCTGCAGCAGGTAATGTTATTTCCAAAATATAAATAGCAGTTGCATCTTCAAGTTTACCAAAAATCGAGGTAACTCTTTCGTCATTACGAGCAATTGCTGTCATCATATACAAGTCATTGCCTGGAGCATCACCCCAACCAGCAAAATTACCAGTAACATAGAAGTCTTTGCCTTCAATGAAAAGAATTGGATACCATTCTGCATAAATTGTTATATTTTTTTTAGGCATAACTGTGAAAATATATAGGGTTGTTAAATTCTCATCGCTATACCAACCATTAAATACATAGCCTTCTCTTATTGGCTCTGATGGTTCTAAGATATCTGTATTATCATCTTGTGTAATAGCTTCAACTAATGATCCTCCATTACTATCAAAATGAATAGTGTAAATACCTGAGGTTTTACATCCTGTAAATAAGAATATAAGTAGAAAAATAGTTAGTAAAGTCAACTTATTAATATGTTTCATAGAAATCCCTCCATAAAATCACTTGTTTCTTTTTCTAAAGATACCTCTTACTCTAAGTATCCATTTGCCTAATATTTCTTTCCGATGAACTTTCCTTCCTATCTTCTTTTGATCTTTATAGACTTGTGCATCTTCTTTTTGCTTTCTTTGTTGTTCTTTGATCTTTCTAAGTCTTTCAATTCGATCTTCTTTCAAATGTTTATAGAGTTGTTTTTTAACAGCACGTGCTCTTGTTTGTGCTGTTAAGCCTAGGGAATCAGTAACAAACACTTTAAGTTCGCTAACTTTTCGATTACCTTTATTAATATCTGAGATGATTGTTTTTAAATTATCGACTTCAATTTTTGCGCATATATAATCTCTAGATGGAATAACGACTTTATGATCATTGGGAAGATTTTCTTTCATTAGATAACTCTTATAAAAATCTATATTTTGATTTTGATATACATATCCAAATCCAGCCACTCTAACATCATTGATATTTTTATTGTAGATTGAAATCACGAACTGCTTTTTTTGACTTACAGCATCTATTTCATAAGCTGTTGTAATCTGAAACTTCTTATTTGAAAAATAACGAACAAAGTAACGATTAAAGCTCAAGATAGATAATAAGATAATAAATGCAAGTATAAACAATATAATAACAATTAATTCAAAATTATCTTTAATGAATGTCATTTTTTATTCCCCCTTGCTCAATAAGTAATGAATCAACTTATTGATTTTTTTGAAAGTATCTAGATTATAATGCTTTTCATCAACCTTTGCTCCCTTATTGAGCAAATAGATCATAGTCTTTAAATCATCTAATTTCGTCCAGCTAAGTAAATAGTTAAGATCTTCTTGATTTAAATACTGACTGATATCCTCTAGTAATGATGTATTTGATACTTCAACACACGTTTCAGCAATCTTTTTAAAGATAATCTGCTCATGATAATTAGCAATCAAATGAGAAAAGATTTTTTCTTGTTTGTTTGCTATCGCTTTTTTGACTACTTGTGTCATATCTGTAAATAATGCAAGTTTTGCAAATTCAATAACAAGATCATACTCATTAGTCTCCAAGACTGAAAGCATTGCCCCTTGGACATTTAAGCTAACCTTTTTAACCCAGCTTATTGGCTTTTTATAGAAGTGATGAACATACATCATAATTCCTTCATGAAACTGATGTTCAATAAACTTCTTTGTTGTTGTAACAAAATCATCATCTCTATTTTGAGTAATTAAATAACTCTTTAAAATATGTTTTAATTGATATTTACTAATCACTTCTATATAATCTGTTCGTGTTAATGGAATATGTTCAACATCTGTCTTTGCAAATGAAAAGAATTTATTCTTGATTGGATTTTTCACCATCATGAGTTCATAAACGATATCCTGATTAGATTCCTTATCAAGAAGTCCCCATATAATCATGTTTGTCGTTTCATCATCAATATGAAAAGATCCTTGTAGTTCTGTATATTTCATGATGTATCTCATAATATCCTTATGGCTTTCTTCAAGATAGAACCTAATAATTCTTAAATAAACCTCTGATGCCCTATGATAATAATCAGGCACTAATAAAACACCTGCTTGATCGATATATAGCATCATATCAAGCTTCCTTTGATCAATAATATAGTCAACTAAGACTTTACCATATAAATCAGGTTCAGCAATATTAAGGTTTCCTGGACTTACTTTGTTAATTGCTGATATCCCTTGATTCACAACTCTTTCATATTCGGAGATAACTTCAGTTGTCTCCTGTGTCTTTAAGTTAAGTAGGTCATCGAGTGTAATATCAAAAAGTTTAGCAATATTCATTAAATTCTGAATATCAAAAGAGCTCTTACCTCTTAGATTCTGAGATACAGCTGATTTTGATATCGATAGTGCATTTGCAAGATCATCTTGTGTCATGCTTTTCTTTTTGAGGAGTCTTTTGATATATTCTCCTACTTTGACATTATCAATGACATCTGGCATATGAGCACCCCCTTATGGTTATATTATAGTCCTTGATTGGTTATTTGAAAAGATTGTTTGTACTTAACTGGTGATTAACTTTAAGTCCACATTAAAAGAAAGCATGAAATGATGCTTGAAATTAAGTTAAGCATTAGTTAATAATTACATTCAATACTAGATATGTAAAAATATAACCAAGTTATTTCTCGGTGTTTATATCTTTGAATACTAACCAATTTTAATGTTTCTTCTTCTAAGCATCCAGTAAAACATTCCATATGTTAATAAGCTATCAAAAGCTATTCCCGCAGCAAACATCAATGCTATGATCTGAAGTGTGGGTTGGTAGACTCCTGTAACATATAAAATAAATAGCGTTCCATAGAATAAAGTATTTATAACAATAGACTGAAATAACATGTATTGTGTTTTCCCAATGCCATAGAATATGCTGTCTATTACATTGTTATAGGCAAACAAAACATAGAAGCCAATACTGATCATAACAATCTGGTACACACTCTGATAATTACTTAATTGTAAAACATCTCTTAGGAACGGAATGTATAAAGGTATTGTTACAAACCAAATTACAACAATTATAGTAGTTACTCCAAAGTAGCCTAATGTCTTCTCTTTAATTGCTGCTTGATCTTCTCCACAATCTCTTTTAACTAATTCTCCTAATTGCATGATGGGTAATAATAACCATCCCCATATAAAATTATTAGCTACCCAGAAAGTTCCTTGTTCTCCCACAACATTTACCATTCTAATGATCATCAACATAAATGCTATGTTTCGAATCAGACTTTCTAATCCGGAAATACCTCCAATTTTACTTAAATCCTTAATCCAAGCAAACGATAATTTTGTTTTTGAGATAAGATTGATTCCTTCTTTTTTAAAAATGAAATAGATTAAAATCATAAGAAGTATGTTGACTATAATATTTGACAAAGCGATACCGTTCACTCCTAAGTTTAGTGATAAATTCAGTGTTGAGACAAAGAAAACATCAAAGAATACAGTTATGATCATTTGTATCCCTAAAACAAGATACAGATATTTGTTCTTGTTCATCACAACTAAAACTACAATTGAGAATTTAACTAATGTCATGAAAACAGCAGCGATAGTTTCTAATCTGATATATGATGCGGTTTGATCAATTAAGGAAACATCTTGTGCCATGAATTTAATAAGTGGAACTGCAAATATGACGATGAGTAACGACAACGAAGCATAGACTAATCCAGTAAATATTAAACCGGTTTTCACTTTGTTCTCTAATTCTAACCTATCTTTAATAGCCATACCAATAAAGAAAAACAATGGTAGGATAATTGCTTCTTGTAAGATTTCATATAATAGATTCACCCAAGATAATTGACTAGCAATATTAAATCCCCATTCACCTGGTAGCTGACCTAGTAGAAATATTCTAACTGTTGTATATATGGTAGGTATTAAACCCATCAATAATAAAGCTAGAAACAAACGATAATTTATTTTCTTCATTGATTCTAAAATTCTATTTATCATATATATTCTCCATTTTTATGGTTAATTTCGATTAGCACCCTATGACCTCAATTCTTTTAAGGTCATAAAGTGCAAAGCTGAACAACTTTAATACCCGAATTGGGTATTAGTCTTAATCAAGACTATAATCACCAGTGCTAATCTTCATCTTTTTCCTGACACTTATCATTATTTGGATTCAATTGATCTGCATGATTATCTAAATCCGATTGATATGCATCGTTATTAGGATTGTTTTGATTAGAATAATTGTCAAGTTGTTCTTGTGAATGAGTATGTCCACTCGCTCCTCCGCCTTTTGGCATATGAATTCCTCCTCTCTATATTTACAAATAAAAGCCACTCTCATTAGATACAATGAAAATGGCATAGTTAGAATGCATATTTTTACAGCCATCTTCACTATAACAACAGATAAATCTGAAGTTTGCGACCAACTATTATTTTGAATAGACAGTCACAAGGGTGTAAATCCTTAAATAATGAAAACTTTTTTATTTGATTGACTTTATTATATTCTTATCATTTGATTTAGTCAATAGCGTAAATCAAACCTTAACTCGGTCACAGCAACTTGAAGACAACTCAAAAATATTCACATTTGAGTAGAAATAATATTGTTCAAAATTTCATATTATATTTTTATTTATTGCTTCTTATTATACAATCGCCATATTCTTTCCAAGACGAGTTGTTAATATAAGATTTCAGCAAATTCTCATCTAAAATTATAACTTTTTGGTATCTGTTCACCTATAGTACGTTATAAATTGCTGCGTAGTTTATCATTAAGCATTTATACATTGCGGTTTTATAACTATTTAAATCCACACTCTTATTGCCTTTATACATTTGATCGAAATATTGCTTAAGACCATTTTGATCGCCTACAATTTTCAAACAAGTAATATAACCTTTGATACTAATAAACTCGCTTGTGGCTTCTTTAGCAAACAATTCGAAAAGTTTAAATACCTTGCAATGATTATTGATTTTAATTGTGTCTATTGCTGCCCATGTTGCCGGTGTATTTACATAAAAGTTAAAAATTGGTAACGATTCGATTATGTTAAATGAAGCACTTAACCATTCATCATTATCATAATCATCATAATAAGGATTAATAGGTGTATCACTATACGATGTGTATACAAGTGATTTTTTATCAGTATTGCAATCGCTGCAACATGGATATAAATTTATTGGTGTTACCGCATAAATTGGATATTTGGATTTAGCCATAAAATGATCAAGTGTTCTTACTTTTCTAACTCCACAATTTGGACACACATCATTATCAGCTAATAATCTTAGTTTATTATAATATGATCTCCCTTTCGCACTTTTTACCAACTTTTCATTATATAGTTTTATCATGTCATCTTTAGTAACGGGAATCGGTCCGATAGTATTGTGAGGAAGTATTGTATGTGCAGTTTTACTAGCAAAAGTGCCATCTAAATTCACAGATGCTGTTAATGCATTTGCTCTAATTGAATTGTAATGGATTCTAACTGTTGATTCATTGAAACTTGAAACACAGTCATCAAATACATCTTCAACTAACATGGTAGGTTTAGTGGAAATCTTTTTCATTTTTAAGGTACCTCAATAAATTTAAATATGCTAATGCTTCATCTCCCAAATGATGAATCAAATCCTCTTTTATTCCTTGCTTATTATCTTCAATCACATCATTCAAAATCTCATAGAAACCAGAAATATCCGACTCAAGATTAAATGCTTGTTTCATAATGGTATTAATACTTGCGCCATAAGTCTCATATTTTGGTCTTTCTATTTTTATTTCTTCTCCATATCTAGTAATTATATAGCAATTAGATTTAGGAATTTCTCTTAATATTAATGGTGAATGTGTAGCAATAAAAGCTACTCCATTTTTAACTTTTAATATGTGAGATAATGCTTTTAAAAAGTTTGATAACAGCGGTGGATGTAAATGTGATTCTGGTTCATCAATAATAATAAACGTTTTCTCTTCAATAATATCAACTATTTTTGTTATCATACTTAGTATTGATTTATGTCCAGAACTTAATAGATTAAATCTGTCTTTTATAGTTGCAGTTTCACCATATGTTCCATAATTGGCATATTTGAGATTAGATATAGATGAATCACTTATTTCATCATCAATGTTTAAAATGTTTAGAACTTGAATCCATAATTTTTTCTTGTTTTTAATTTTAAAACATTTGATCAAACTATTTGAAAACTCGTCACTAAAGACATTATACACTACATTATTGCTAGAATTTGTTAATTTTTTTATTCCCCAAAATTCATATTTTATAATTGAATCCTCGGGGTTAATTGCATTATAGATTGAATCAAAATAACTATAACTTATGCACATAACTTTAGAGAAAATATTATCTAATGAATTTGAATTGTTCGTACCCTCTGTTTGAATATCAAAAGAACTGTTTGTTTTCGTTTTTAGAGATAAAGATTTAATCATCTCATTGATTAGATAAGTTTTCCCAGAGCCGTTTCTGCCGATAATTGCATGAATATTCGTTGGTATTATAGAATCCGGATCTACTTCAAATTCTAATCTTGAGTATTTATTAAAAATCTGATAATTGAAGATAAAATGATAATCTGTAAGTTCCAATCCGCCTAATGCAACTCGATGAAATTGACCGGTAATAGATAGGGGCGTAACCCATCTCAATAAAGATGTATTTAAAACCTCATTATCTTTATTTTCATTATATAGATTGTTATTATATGCAATATCATTTAGTCCAGTAAGCACCATGTGTTTAATATTTTCTTCGAATTTCTCATCTAAATCATTTAATTTTAGATAAAATGAAACTTCTTGTCCCAAAGAAAAATAATCTGAGCTTAATTGTTCAAATGAACCATCTAAATAATCATAAGTTCTTCCAGGTTTTTGAAACTGTTTATAGGCAATTTTAGTGTACCCTAGAGAGTAATGTTCCTCTCCATCATAGTAATATAAGGTGAAGTTAGTTTTGTAATCAAAATCATCCCAATTATCATATACAAGATAAAAACCTCTTTTCTTCCAATTAGTAACGCTTTTATGAACATAAAACATATCAAATTATCTCCTCTTTTGTAATTATTGTAATATTTTAGCCGTGATTCTATAATAAAATCATTATAACTATATATTGAAAATAGCTTTTCCAGGTAGTGATTTTTTGAAACTCGGATCCTCTGTATCAGTATTACTCTTATTAATTGCGTTTTTGAAAAATTCCTTATAATACGGATTAAGTAATTGCAACAGATTTTGTATATTATCCATCAATGATTCCCCCACTTTTCCATCATCTAAAAAGCACTCATGAAAGTCTTCATACACAAATAGCATTCTGTGATGACTAACTGTATTACGAAGCTCTTTTACTGCATACAGATTCTCTATCAAATGATCAACATTTCCATATAACTTGAGTAATTCTCTCTTTTTCAATTTTTTTGATATGTTCAATAATTGATTAAAACCCAAATCTTCCAATTCTTTTGATAAGTTACTTCCCTCAATAATCGATTTATAAATTGGTTTAGATAATTTTTTTATACCAATTAAATTGCTACTATAATTATTGGATATATACCCTTTAATACCTTCCTCAAAAGCGGAAAGGAATTTATAAAGGATATTACGTATTCTCTTGTCATAAATGTAAAGATTTTGTACCTTTTTATACTGTATTTTGTCATTCTTATTTAAACCAATATAATTGACAAGTACTGTGTGATAGGATACACCTTTTAAATTCAAATATTGTATGCATCTATCCTCTTCCATAGCATTTTCAAACTCCATCCTAGTAATAAAGTCTTCTTTTGATATTTCTAGGGAGAGTTTTGTCTCTATGGGTTTAAACCCAGTTATATCTGCTGTATACATTATTTACTGCTTCATAAAACAATGTAAAGGATTTTTTGCCTTCGTCATTGTTATTATTTTTGAGTTTGAGATACTCATCTCTCACTTCATTCCACAATCCATTCGCCTTAAGGTTCGAAACTTTAGAGGTATAGTTTTTCGCCGATGGCTTTTCATTCCAAGTATAAACATCTGTCGTTTTATTTCTTATAAGTATTTCTTGGTGGGACTCATCATCATCGCCAATATATTCATTCACGATAGCAAAATCGCATCCATGTAATATCCTACTATTTTTTTTATCAACAACCTTAATCACCATTGATTGTTTACCATTTGAAACATTGCTATACTGGGTGTTTTGTATTACATCTTCTAATTCTTGTATGAACAATAACTTCAAATCTTTTGGACCCAAATCTGAATCTTTTTGAATTATAAAATTATAGTCAAAATCAAATCCCGCATTGCCTCCTACAGCTCTAGTCACTAGGTTCTTTCCACCACTTCCTATAAGTTTAGGATTGAATGTAATATTTTCGTTTCTTAAGTTATTTTGCAAATCTTTGATAATTTCTTCAACTTTCTCTTTTGCGGGTTTCAATTCAGCTTTTTCAACATACTCAAATGTTCTACCAGCATAATCCGCCATACTTATCACTCCTTTTATATTTTCCTATACCTTCATAAATTAATCATAAGCTTTAATATTTTTTAAACTTAATAACTAGAGTCGAAAATAGAAATTACCAATTTTACATGATTTTATTCTTTCAAATCACCACTAAATACCAACCACCAACTTTTTCAATATATCACTAATGAAAACATATCTACGTGTGTAATTATTGGGAATTCTAATTAAGTTTATGTTATTGTCTTTACAGATTTTCTCTTTTAATTTATCCCTTTTTATGGTTGATACATCATATAGATGTTCATCTCCATCTAACTCAATAACTAATCTTGGTATATCATCATTCTTTAATTTTTCATATATAACAAAATCAAACACTGCTTTAACTCCATAATCAAATAATTCAGGAGCGGTAAAACGGTTTAAAATATCAGCAATTTTCACCTGTTTTCCAATAACATACTTATTACCAAAAGACAATATGTGATTAATAGTCTCCAAAAGTTCTTTCTCTTTCTTCGTATTATACTGTCTATAATTTGAACTATTAACGTAATTATCCCCTTGAACTTCCTTCAAGTCAACCATTTTCCCATTTTTCCTAACGTATTCTGCAAGTTCAAAATAATCATTAGTTTTTCTTGATCTTTTCTTAATTTCATTAAAGTCTCCGACCATGATAAATTCTTTTTTTGCTCTTGTTGTAGCAACATTAATAAGTTCTTGGTTATTTTTAACCCAATCAAATGTCTTTGGTGAACTTTTTGATGTTATTGCTGAGCTCATATAAATTGTATCTTTTTCATCTCCTTGAAAAGTATGTACAGTTCCAACATCTACATTCGATAGGTTTTCTTGTTTGATTCTCTCTCTTAATAGTTCAGCTTGATTTCTAAATGGTGTAATAATACCTATTGATCCACCATTACGTGATTTAATATCTTGAATTATCATCTCAACTTCAGCTATTGCTGTGTTTTTCTCATTGGATCTTGAAATCTTTCCTTGATTAACAGGAAGAAAGAATAGCGCTTGTTTATCAAATCCAGCTTTTTCTGGAATAATTAATTTTTTATTGTAGTATTTCCTATTACTAAAATCAATAATATCTTTATGACACCTGTAATGATATCTTAACAATATGAATTTTGAAATACTATCTACACTTTGCATCAATCTAATAATGGAACTATCAACATAATTATATGATTTAGATACACCATATTTTCTCATCAACTTCTTATTTGTTTCTGGGCTTAAGGTGATAACAGGTCTCAGTTGGTTTTGATCACCTACTAATAATAACTTCTTACCCCTAATGATTGGAAAGAGAGAAGCCCCTATAGCACATTGACCTGCCTCATCTATAACAACTAAGTCAAAATTTTGAGTAGGTGCGCCTAATCTATATGCCGACTGATTAGTAGTCATAATAATAGGAAAAACTCTTTGGAGCTGTGTAAAGTTATCATTATCAATGAGATATGTATTAAAAAGTTTAACTTGTTCATCTTCATTTTCATGATTAAGGATATCAACAAACTCTTTGTATTTAGGTTCCTTTAATCTCTTAATATACTTAATACTTGTAAAGAATAACCATGTGAAAAAACTATCATCCGCTTGAACTACATGCTGGTGTATTTCTGTATCAGCTAATATAGGTATAGCTTGATACTCTTTTTCTTTTTCAGAAAGATCCGCATTAATAACAATATTAGATCTAAATTCAAGAGATATACTGGTTAGCATTGATTTTAAAGCATCTATTTCTTCTTGTAGTTCTATCCTTCTTTCATAGTTATCTATGATATGGTTAATATCTTGCATACTACTTGTATTGTTAATTTTATGTCTAGATAGTTTTAAATCGTCGGATTCGAGCTTATTGTATCTTTTCATATACTCTTTGATTATCATGATAGATTCTTTTATTTTTTCATTATTGCCCAATCTAAGAATTGGAAGGGGTAACGGTCTATTTCTAGATTCAAGACTTTTTAGCTTCGCATATATATCATCTATAGGTTTATTGTTATTGGATGATACAAGTACTGTTTGTTCATTAAAAAATGCTGAAATTAATAGATTCAATATACTTTGCGTCTTTCCCGTACCAGGAGGTCCTTGAACATATGTGATAGGTTGTTTTAATGCATTATGTATAACGCGTAACTGATCAATGTTCATCATGTTATCTAATAAAACAATATCAAATTTCCGCTTTCTGCTTAACATTGTCGTATCCATGTTTCCAAAGAATGCCTTTAGTGGTGTTGATAATGTATTACCAATTTTAGATTGAGCAATACTAGAAAACTCTTTTTCTATATGCGCATTATAATTTCTGACTAAATCCATAATGTATGGTCTATCATCAAGTGCTTCATTGAATCGTTTTAATGGACCAACTAACATCTCTTTCGCTTTATGTGGGTTCTTATCAAATAACTCAGTAAATGATTCAGTTTCTATATCTAAATAATTTCTAAGATTATGTTTAAATGAATTATTTTCATCACTAGAAAATTCATAATTATAATATGTTTCAGCACTCATAACAAGGCTTCGTATTTCAGGATTGAATAACAACTTTTTATATGCAGCAACAAAAAGACCTTGTTTTGTCTTAATGGATAACAAATTAAGAGCAAGCTCAGTTGTCATAAATTGTCTGTGTTTATCCTTTTTAGACAATTTTTCAAGCTTTTGAACTAACTCAGCAATTTGTAAGAGTGATAATTCATAGAACCCTTTGTTCTTCGCTTTTTTTAATGCTTCTTCATCAATGGCTGATACTAAAGCTGTTTCTTTTTGATATGGAATAGAATCATACTTGATACATTCTTTTATATAATCCAGTGTTTTCTCATTATATAAATCATAATTTAACCAAGTTAAAATGCTGATATTTTTCTCAATCTTTTGAATCAATTCAATTGGTTGTTCATATGAAGTATGATCAATAATATCAGCTTTTTTTATGCTGTCAAAACGTAAAAAAGCATCAGGTATGATGCCTTTATTTTCGTTATCTATTTTTGTTATATTAAACATTGTAACCACAAACGCTTTTTGTTCAATATTGATATCTTTGATTGCACACCAATAAGAGGTTTTTTCCCCTTCCCTATTTTGGTATTCAATTGAAAGCCATTTTGCTTCCTTTATAGCTTTTGACATCGATTGAGCAATTTTCCCCATAAATCCACCCCAATGCTTTAATTTACTCAAATTATATCATTTTTTTATAAAAATGTTATATAAATCAGGGATTAGATAACAACTCTTCTATTTTTATACTTTACTATCTTGAAAATTGCATATCTAACATGCTAAGTCTTCTATTTGCGGTTCATCATAATTGTTTATGATTGCATTTTGTATATCATACTCAATTCTAGTGATTGCTTTTCTAGATACACTCTCTTTTACTTCTTTAAGAAATTGTTTCTTTCCATGAGTATCAAAATAAGCACAAAGAATCATAGATTGATAATAATAATTTTGAATTGATTGTTTCTTATTATCCGTCATCATCTGTTGATATGTCTTATCATCACAATGCACCATTGTATAATACATTCCCATTTCTGTTTCGTAAACAAAATCAATATAAATATCCTCTTCAACAACATCTCTTTCAATTAATACAAATTTTCTCATAAGTTTCTCCCTTTTGGTCATTAATGACCGATCATTTGAAAAAGATGAATGTTGCGAATTATTCTGTATCCTTATCTAATATTTCCTCATAAAATGTTTGTATTGATATTGAAGTTCCTCCACATGAGCATATTGCAGCCATGCATGTTGCATTAGAGCCATAAACTTTCTTATCAAGATAACTAACGGTGACAATAGGAAAGTTGTATTCATCTGTTCCTAGATAGTCTGCTACAAAAAATCCTCTTGAACGTAACATATTTAAAAACGGAATTAGTTCTTCAATTGAACGATATGATACATGAAGTTGTTGATGTTTTGGTTTATCAATTGCATATTTCATTTGTTTCTTTCCTTTCTTATAAATTCCATAAAAGACAAAAAAAGACCCCATTGTTAAAAGATGAGATCTTGAATCCTTGTAAATATATCCCATCAATCAAGCTTTAGCACCTTGCCTATATATAGGTAGGTTGCTGAAGGGTCATAGAGCTTGTCTCTCGCCTTCTCTTTATGGTAGTTTCATTATATCATATGATTCTTATATAGTTGTATAAATCAATATTTATTATAAGCATTGACAAAAACATTATTGTAGTTTGATCAATCCATTGCTTTTTAGAAATTCAATCGCAAGTGCAATCGCCGTCTTTTTGCTAGGATGATAATCCTTGTTTCTAATTTTTGAGAAGTGCTTTCTATCAATATTTGCTTAATTATAGATATTCGCATCAGTTTCGCCTTTTTAATCAATGAGTCTAAGTAAAGATTCTGAGAATGTTTTGTCCACTTCATCAATAAAATATGATTTAAATACTCTTCCGTTCAATATTCTCCATCTTTTCCTTAATTTAATCACTGATTTTATCATAAATTTTTCTTATCAGATAAGATAACTAAAGACAAAAGAGTGCTAAGTCGTGAGTCGTTCGTACCCCACTTACAAAGAAAGCCATGCGTAAGCTTAGTGCTGATACCTGCTTTAGATTTATACAGCTTATAGTTTATGTTGTTTAAAAATTTATTAAAAAATGTTTTTAGCTACATTTCATCTCTTGATATGATAGAATAAATTGTATGGAACGATTAAGGAAAGGATGGATACGATGTCAAATTATAAACTTGCATCTTTGTTTGCTGGTATAGGTGGAATTGATTTGGGATTTGAACAAGCAGGATTTGAATCTGTTTGGGCAAACGAAATTGACAAGAATTGTGAAATAACATTTAAAGCCAACCACCCTAATATTAATCTTCTTGTTGATGACATCAATAATATTTCAGCTTCTTACATTCCAAATGTATCTGTATTAGGTGGAGGATTCCCATGTCAGCCATTCTCTGTTGCGGGTCATCGTAAAGGATTTGATGATGATCGTGGAGGTTTGTTTTTTCAAATAGTTAGAATATTAAACGAAATGAAAGAACAAAATAGATTGCCCCAGGTTGTGTTTTTGGAAAATGTTAAAAACCTATTCACACATAATAATGGTGGCACTTATAAAACAATGGAATTAGAATTGAAGGTATTAGGTTACACAATAGTATCTAAAATTCTTAATACTTATGAATATGGTAATATTCCTCAAAATAGAGAAAGATTATTTATCGTTGGATTTTTAAATGAAGATGTTGCTCACAGGTTTCAATGGCCAGAACCAGTACCATTGACTAACACTTTAGAAACTACGATTGAGTGGGATGCAGATGTTGCAAAAAAATACTATTACACATCAACTCATAAAGTGTACGGGGTTTTGAAAGCAAACATCTTAACCAGGGGATCTATTTATCAATACAGAAGAGTTTATGTAAGAGAAAATAAATCTGGTTTAAGTCCAACATTAACAGCTAACATGGGTATGGGCGGTCACAATGTACCTATTATTTTAGATTCAAAAGGTAGAATTAGAAAGTTGACTCCTAGAGAGACATTAAAGTTACAGGGGTTTCCAAATGATTTTGTGATACCAACAAATCTTAGTGATTCCCAATTATATAAACAGGCTGGTAATTCAGTATCAGTTAATGTTGTTAAACGTATCGCAGATAATATTAAGAGGGCTTTAGATGACACATTCAATAATTAAGTATAATCAATATGATATTGATAAGTATTTAAATAAACTGAGTACAATAGGGGCATTATCTGCCCTTTTTTCTGATAATGTAGTTCCCTATTTACATTATCGTGTTGCTGAGAATGTTTATTGTAATGTCTTTGGAGCTGAAAACCTTGCTCGTTCTGATGTGTCAGCGGATGCTAGATTAAAGAAATATGGAATTGGCATTAAAACATTTCTCGAAAGAAATAGAAAATCATTTGAAAAAGTTGCTGAGTTTAACCAACAACAAAAATTTTATAGTCATCTTAATACACTTAATAAAACTTTAATGATAGCTGAACTGCGCAACAAGAGACTTGAATTTACTCAAATAGCATATAATATAGAAGAATTAATTTATCATTGCGTTGTTAGAAATAAAATCGGTTTCTCTTTATTTGAAGAACCTATGAAATATATTGATCCAAAAAATATCAAGATTACCTCTAAACCTAGCTCAAAAAGTATAATGTTTAATGATGGTGTGTGTGATTATAAATTTGATATATCAAAGAGTACTTTATACAAAAGATTTATAATAAATGAATACTTCGCGTCGATTGATGTTCATATACTTGCTGATCCTCTTGCTGAATTGATAAAATTGGATTTAGCAGCTTCCAGAGCAAAAATTTCAGAACACATTATTATACCATTGTATTCTTTCAAAAATAATGTCAAAACCGTGTTTTCTAAAAGCGGATTAAACATTTGGAATGCTGCGGGAAGAAAAAGAGATTTAGATGAAGTATATTTGCCTTATCCGAGTGATCTAAGAGCAGTATTTGAAAACTTTTTCCCTAATCGTGATGCCTCATTTAATGTCAATTTACCAGATGGTAAAAAGATATTAATGAAGGTTAGTCAAGATAGAGGAAAAGCGTTAACTTCAAATCCAAACAAAGCACTTGGGGAATGGATTTTAAGAGATATTCTAAAAATCCCACAAGGTACATTACTAACATATGATATGTTACTTGCTATTGGAATTGATGCCGTTGTTTTTGAGAAAATCGATGGAAAATATAGTCTGGATTTTGTTGAAGTAGGTGGTTACGAAGATTTCTTCTATGAAAATATACTTGTTGATGAATAATAATATAAGCTAAAATAATGATTACGAAGTTACCTTATTAATTAATATTTTTTCAAAAGATTATCTGATTTTTATTTATACTTTTGATATAACCTTCTTAGGGAGGTGAAACCATGAAATTAAAAGACTTATTAGATCTAATGCTTGATAAAGATACTATTGATACTGAATTTTTAGATCTATCAGGTAATCATTTAGAGATACAAGCTAGTGATTATGATGATTCAGATGTCATCGATGTCAATTATATTAAGATTGCATGCATCAAAATTAAGAGAAACTGAGGACATCCTCGGTTTTTTTTACTTGGGATGTGCAAATTAACAATTTTATGTATATGGACATCATATCAGAGCATGAACTATCCAAAATGTACTATTATAAATAGGTGCTTTTTATTGATAAATAAATACTTATATTAAGTTAGCCACAGATTATGACTCATCTCGTATTTAGTACAGGTAGATACTATTAAGAATTTAGAGGCATTGATTTTTGATAAATGATTATTATAAGGCAAATGGGTGCAATTTTTGGCAGTTGTCCTTGGTGTCCTGGTTGTACTGTACTACGTTTGGGTTTATAAGCAAAAGAGATTAGCACAGCGAGAAAGGTTGCTTATGGTTTTGTTGCTATTAATGGATGTTATTCATAATACTTCCATACTTCACATTAGCTGTAGATGTAGCTACATTTTGGATCACAATTTGAAATCATTTCCAAGATGTCAATGATGCAATCCAAAGTGATTATAGCTTCTTAGCTTTAGCTGAGGCAGTGATTGGTAGTTTATACTACTTCTTTTGTATAAACCTAAATTATCAAAGAGCTAAAGAGTAGATACAGGGGTGTCTATTACGATATCTATATTTCCTTCTTGCCTTACAATACTATCGAAATCTACTTATCGTATATCGCTATATTCTTTGATTTTATTTCTTTTTCTATCAGTCATATAAGTATGATATGCGTTTTTATTATTTTCAATTACAGCAACTACTTTAAATTTGTTCATTCTTTCAAATCCCATACTTAATCCTCTTGCTCCTGCAAATAAATCTATCATTTTGTACATAATATGAGCTCCATTAGTTTTGTTTAAATCCTTCATCAAGTGAATTATTTAATAATTTTAAAAGCAATTTAGCCTGAAAAGAATTGGGCATTTTATTCGGAATTTGCATCGCTATAGAAAGCGCTTGAGTCTGATCAAAACTCAAATTCCCTGTGTACTTAAAAAACTCGTTAAGTCTTTTCCACATATCAGCACCGAAATTGTATACTTGAATTTCAGCTGATACCTTATCGTTCAACTTATCATCTTTTTTTGCAGCTCGTTTTATATCTTTTACTTGTTGATTTTTTACACAGTAATCAAGTATAGAATCATTAAGATTGTAAGTATATTTGTTTAATATATTTTTCCAACACGATTCTCTTTTGCACCATTGAGTAACGTTTGCTGTTTCTCTTGATGGATCATTAATCAGTTCATTAATTATTTTTGTGATATGTGTAAATTCATTTATAATTTTACTCGAAATCTCTTGATGCTTCCATATATCTAGAAAATCTAGAGTGAAATCAACGAACTGCCCTCTTAACTGATGAGAAAATAGAGCTATTGAATATGTTACAATTTGGGCTCTAAATGCTTGTTGATACCATTCTTGAGATGATACAAGCTTTTCTACCTCTTTAAATAATATACCTAAGGAAACTGATTCTTTAAAGTAGAAATCATTGATCCAATTCTGATCTTTCTCATACAGATTATCCATTTGTTGAGCGAAATATTGAAAATTAGTTTGTGCACCTCTACTTACATAATAAGGGTACATTTCCCACGAATATCGATATTTAGCCAAATCAGTTTTACTAAACATTTGTGATTTTGGATTTTGTAACATAAATTTTTGAATTTCAGATTTAGTTTTGTGCATTTGTTCTCTTAAATACTGTCCTTTTGCACGTTCAAAAAACCAATGAGTATCCAATTGTCCCCCATTTTTAGCTGGTGCAAATACTCTTCTAGAAATACTTTCCAATTTAATACAATATTCACGATTAGAAAAAAAATCAGATGCTCCAACTTTATTTTGTGTATTAGCACATTCAGCAATAACAGGGATTATCTTAGAAGCATCCATAGGATTCACAATTGTCAATTTCATTGATACATTGATGTTTTGTAATGATGATCTATCCAGGTACCTCGAGTTCGAAATTGATGCAGTAGTTTGTCCGCCATTTACTATTTGAAAGTTATTGATTGCTTCCAGAGAAATAAAACCACCTGAATCGGTAAATTCAGCATCAGTAGTTGTTGCTGATATTCCATTGTTATACATAAAAAACTTCTCTGGTTCGTTGACTATTGTTCTTCTAATACCTTTATTTACCGCACCTTTTGTACTTAAAAATGATCTGATGTTTCCTTCCAATAAAGTGCTTCCTAATTTATCATATAAATCTGCAAGTAATCTCCCTGGTAAAGAGCATAAAAAACTTATGTGTCCAGAATTAGAATCTATTTTTATACACGGTATACCATCATAGCCATAATCTTTAAAGTATATAGTTGGAGATTCACCACCATCTTCAATAAGATTGCTGAGTCTTTTAATATCCCAGATATGATATTCAACAGGAACATCCAATAGTGAATCAGATTTAATTACATTTACTGATTCACTTAACACTTTATCAGTTATCAGATATATCTTGTATTTTCTTACTTTCTGTGAAATTTTTCTTACCATAGACATAAGATCATAGGCTGGATTACTCATATCTATTTCTTTTTTTAATGTACCATTCATAGTATCTTCTATAAATGATCGTACAAATTTAAATAACTGCAACGAATCTGTCTTAATTAATGTTTTATTTGCATCATTTCCATAAAAATCATTAGTAATTAATGATAATGAATCATCATATTGATTATACGAATATCCGTCTACTTTGATTTTTTTGCTACCATGCTTTTCTCTTAGAAATGGAGTATATTCAAAATCAGAAATTATTCCATTATCTGCTAGATAATCCATAAATATACGTATAAAGGCTGCTTCTGTAAAATCTTTACTGGATTCGGCTTCAACATTCACTTGTTCCAGAAAATTTTTTCTAAACTCGCCAATGTCCATGTATCAATCCACTCTCCAATCTAAAATTTCAGATAACCTTATTTCATAACTGACATTTGAAATCGCCCTATTCAGATCTCTACGAACAATACGAGGAAACGTTGAATTTATAGAGTATACAGTTGTGCCAATAAATTTGTATTTGAATCCATCGTATTCATTCAAGTAAATATATCCCTTTTTTAATAACTTCGTTTCAAAAAGATCAAATAAATCAACCTTTTCAGTCAATAATTCGGAAATCTTACAAATAATTTTAGGTAATGTGCAATAAGTTTCATCATTATTTACTCTTTCTAAGTTATACACATATAAAAGTCCATCACTTGAGTGATCAAGCTGTTCAATTGAAGATATAGTTATATAACTTGATGATAACGATATTGTCTTCACTTCATACCATATATTATCTAATATAAAATCTCTACTTGAATCTTTGCTAATCATCCATGCATCAATAATATTAAAACAACCATGATGTTTGATTTGTTCATACATGAATTTTAATTCACCAAGTAACCCTTTTATCTCTTTTTCACTCAACAAGTATGAGTAATTTTTTTCTAATAGTATTTGCCATTTTCGTAACCTACTGAAAAAGTTTTTCAACGAATCAATTTCATTGTTCTTTTTAAAGGAATGTACATATAAATCGTAAAACAGATATATGAATTCTTCAGAATACATCTTATCGGTCAGCCTAAAAATTAGAACTGAACTATCGTCTTCTCTCTCGAGTCTATTGATATGGATTAATTTTGATGATCTATACGTGATATATTCCTTGTGCTTTGTTACTATAATAATCTGTTTAAATCCGTCTGATGAGATGTTTATAAACATATTTAGAGGATGATTAGCATCAATTCGTAATTGAAAATGATCATCTGATGTAACCAAATTCCACTTGTCATAGAATTGTTCTCTACTCAAAATCATTATCATCACCTTCTTCTAATTCCATATTTATTTCAGATGCAATTTTATTTAAATAATACTTAATTTTTTGTGGTTTATAATTCGGATTATACTCATTCTTATTTACAAAACCCAAACCCAGCGCTACTATTTCACCATCGAATTCATTTAACAATTTAGAATCTGATGATTCCGGATTGGGTGTGATAAAGTGAATAAACAAGACAGGGTTTCTATCTGTATGTAAATAGATCGAATCTGGAAAATTCGAAGCTTTATCTGTTAGGAGTGTATAATTCCTTTCAAGAATTTTTCTTTCGTCTGAAGTTAATCCCTGATGCGACGCCCCTCCGCTACCAACTCTGACTTTTGACCCTGATATGCAATAACTATATTTAATGTTTTCAATCTTTCTGATCTCTTTTGCAAGTGTATATTTTATATTATCTATTGAAATATCAAATGGCTGTGTATCGTTACCCTGCGATATACATACATCCCATTTATCTGCACATTGTATTATGTAATTTGCTAAGGATGCAGAATCAAAATACCAGTGCCAATCCAAAGATTTGAACTCTGACACTAATTCCGATATTACTTTGTAATCCAAATTTCTCCAAATAAATTGATTACTTTCTTTAGAGCCGTATTTATTCAATGAACTTATAAATAATAAAACATTGCGATAATTAATTTTTAATTTTTCGAAATCTAGTGGTAATCTTGGACTTTCAATCAATCGACCTGCAATATCAATTTCACAGTACTCTTGTGATAATGACGCGTTCTTCATTTTATTTCTTGCTGTTGGGATAAGTGAGTCAGGATGCCCTTGAACCTTGAGTCCAAAATCTCTAGGAGTTCTATCATTTTTATTCATCTTTATGATTTCTAATTTTAATTCCTCAGTAGCATCACTAATGTGTCTATACCACGCACTAGCTTCTACTGATATCCAAAGCCGTACTAAGTTTGAGTATCCCAATCTATAACCAAACCATCTTCCCATCTGCATAAGAGTATCATATGCCTGTGAATTTCTATAAAAATAACTAACACATAATCCTTCCAATGTTAGACCTCTAGATAAACAATTCCCTCCAATTGCTACTACGGTCAATCCACTGGGATAATTTTCATAGTCTAATTTGCTTAAAGATTTTTGATTTATTGAAAAAATCTTTAGATCTTCATTTGCCTCAAATAAAAAATTATTTAGGATGTTCTGAAAAGTTGTATTAGAAAAAACATCTAAATTATGCTTCTTCCATATTTCTTTTATTTTATAAATTGTTCGATTTTTAAGTGCTTTGCTTATATTCAGTTTTGAGAAATTCACAATATCTGGCCATATAGATTGTTTAAACTCAAACTCTAGACTATCACGTAAACGATTTTGGACATCAACATAGCGACTTACATTTATCAACATAGATTTATGATTGGTCTTATGGCCACTGTAATCTCTAATAGCGTTACTCACAAGGAAGTATAGAAATGCATCAATCATTGAATTTGGTAGGTTTTCTAACTCGAGATATTTTTTATGCCCATATTGAAATGTTAATTCCATTTCCTTATCTGGAATTTCAATTAATGCACCTTCAGTAAATTCACCTAACTCACTAAACATTTGTTCACTACCCATATAATTTGAGGGTGCTGAAAGAGAGTAGATAAAATTTCCCGGAAATAAATCGGGATCAAATTTCATATCTGAATTTTCTTGATAAGGATTGATAAATATATTCGCAAATGGTGTAGCAGTTATGCCTAAATATGTAGATCTCGTAAATAAGTTTAAAATGCTTCTAATTTGGTTATTAATAGTTGAAGGATTAGTTTCGTCCCTAGTATTAACACTTGCATTATCAGATTCATCATCAATGATTAAAACTGGAACATTAATAACCGAAGAACGTTTCACAACAATAGAATTTCTCATAAACTGATATAGATTGCTTAAAACTGATTTGACTTTCTTAATGACAAATAGCTTAGGTGTCATGTTTTCAGTAAAAGTATTTGTAATCGTATCAGCAATTTTTTTACTAAAATCTTTTTCGTCCGAAGTATATACATCAATATTAATATTAGTTGGTTTTCCTATCTTTCCAACTCCAATTGATACACTTTTAACGACCTCACCTGGAACAAGATTGCTAGAAGTAATCCTAGTTGTTCCAACCAGTTCTTTTTCAAGTCTTAACTGTGTTTGTCTTCTTAATGTGTTTGTCAAACCAGCTAGTACTATTATCACTTTATATCCGGAGTCAATAGCTTTATTACATATAGAGGTATAGTTAGCTGTCTTTCCTGATTGTACATCACCTATTATAAGTCCTTTTCTATTCCATGCATTTTTATTTTGTGGATCACCTATAAAATCCATAATCGTATCTGTTGTTACATCAAGCTTTTTTACAACAAAAGGAGACCATAATTTTTCTTCAAGTAAATATTTAGAATATCTATTAGAATAGGAATTTTCTAGATCTTTTTTTCTTTCAATATACCACTTTATGTGATCACTCTCATGATCAACAATTATGTGACCCTCAGTTTGATTGGTACCTCTAATTTCTTGAATTCGTTTAATTAAGAAATCAAATTCTTCATCAGATACCTCTACTTCACTAGAGATAATTATGCGATAGATTTTAGATGCATTTATAAATTCAATATCTGATGGAGTTGTATCTCTAAATTTGATATTTAGAAAACTATGCAAATACGCCTCAAGTCTTTCAACATTATTCATTTATTATGACCTCCTTGAACATATCCTCTTCTAAAATGTATTCATTAAATGGGGATACCTTAATCAAATCGTAAAAAAACGTTTTTCTGTTGATTTTATCAATTTGAATCAACAATTCATTCATAATCTTTATTATCTTTTCAGTTTTCTCTTCGAGGTTTTCCATTGCAAATTTTTCGTCATCATGTGAATCGGTTAATATCTGGTTAATGGGGATTTCGCTTTCGATGAGAGACAAAACAGATTCGAAGTTATCATCATATGTTTGTAACAATCTTGATATTAAAGGGTGAGAACGATTGATAAGGTATACTGAGCCAGAACGGGTAATAGCTCTACCCCAAACCCTTGAAACACTATCTCCAATTTCCTTTTTTGCTCTTGCAGTATATACTCTTTTACCGAAATAGGCTATTTGTCCAATAATTCTTTTCATAGTGTCAATAACAATATCTGGTGGTATAGCTATTGATTTTTTGATGTCCAAAGACCACATATGATCTACAGAGTTTGGAATATCAACTTTTACTCGACATAATTTGGTTAGGTCTGTTTTTCTAGTCAATCCGAACCAATTCGCATACATAATTAGTCTTTTATTTCTGTAAAGATAGAATCCTTGATTTTTATTTAAGCCTTCAGAACCACCTAATAAATTTATATCTTCCTTTGATAGTTGCGACAGATGGGGCAAAGTGTATGGAACGATCTCTAATAGAGCGGTTTTTCGAATTTTCCCTGTATAATATTTGATATTAACTTTTTCGACGATGTGTTTGGTACTTTTCTCTATGAAAAAAGGATCATAAGCATTTATGGGATTATTATTGATGGAAATAAGTATTTTTTTTAGTCCCTGTTCACCTGATAAAAATCTATGGAATGTCAATGAAATATGATCTCGAATGGTGTAGAATTTTTTTGATAATGTTCTAGAATAATTATTTGAACCAGAAACAATTTTATCTAGATTTAGCCATAATACAACAGTCCCTTGAGATTTCATCTCTAATTCATCAAAATGTGGATAAGTTTTGCATTCCTTTTTGTTATAACTCATTAAATCCCAAGTTTTAACTTCATTTATATGGTCTAAATCCCAAGAAAAACATGAAAAAACATTGTCACTTTTGCTCATTACAACAAGTTTTTTTGCTTGGGAAAGAGATGCCGTTTTCATGCCTAAACCATATCTACCTAAATCCATTTCATCTCGTTCTAGACTTGAATTGGTTGATCCATACACCATGGATCTTTTTAGCGTATCAAAATCCATCCCCATTCCATCATCAACAATAGCAACATAAGGATCTTGATCAATTGAAAAATATATATCAATTTTTGTAGCCTTTGCTGTTATTGAGTTATCAATGATATCAGCTATTGCAGCTTCAGTTGTATACCCAATTGCTCTAACTGATTCCATCAAGGATGGTGCAAATGGTGGTGAATTGTAATTTTTCATTTTTTTCTCCCTAAATATCTAAAAAATTTTGTTGATTAACTTTACCAAGTTAAGTGCTGATTCTTTATCAAGCTGTATAATTTGACTCGATTTTTCAACATATTCTCTATCTGATCTTCCATATGTGTCTATCTGTAAATATTGTATACCATTATAAGTAAAAACATCATAAGTAGCAACTACTTCATCATGCACAGTATTTCTAGTTTTTTCCATTTTTTCCATTTTTGAAATATCTATTCTTGCCATCTAAATATCCTCCTTTCAATTTTGTATAAATTTTGTTATATAAACTTTCAGATTCAATAATCACTTGATAACCTCACTCTAAATCTTTCTTGTAAAATGGATATAATACATTTTTAAGTATATATTTTCGGTTTTGATGAGTAATCGTGCTATAAAGCGCGGTGCCAAGATTATGTTCTAGAAATGAGTTTACTTTTCGGCAAATATTAGCAATGATATTTATCAAGAAACTCAAATATGTATCTCCTTATTGTTCTAGTGATAATTTCGTGACCCAAATCAGTAGGATGTACTCCATCATACAATATCTCTTCCATCTTATATTTCTTCTTATATTCATCTAATACATCTTGCATCGGTATAAAATAATCAGCATACTTATTTGCAAGCTCTTTCACAATCTTTCTTTCTTCATCTAAATCTTTTTGCCACTTTGGATCATATGTTCCAATCGGATAACAAAATGGTTCAATTAAAAGAATCTTTGTATTAGGTAGTTTTGTTTTTACTTCTTCTAATAGTTTTATATAATTCATCTTATATTCTTGAGGGGTTAGCACATGCCCAAACGCATAATGATGCCACACCTCATTAATACCTATTAAAATAGATAAGAAATCAGGTTTAATCTGTATTGTATCTTCTTCCCATCTTTTTAATAAGTCACATGTTCTTTGTCCACTGACACCTCTATTAACAATAATGACGTGATTCAACCTATCAACAAGCTTACTTACATAACCATGTCCTAAATCATAATACTTATTTCTATCTCTTCCACCATCTGTAATACTATCTCCTTGAAATAACAAAACAGGATATTTAAGATCCTTAGGTTCTTCTTTATAGATCCAATATTCAATCAAATCTAAGTCATTACCGCCTAATCCTTTTTCTTTATATGCTTTTCTTACAATACCACCAAGAGTTTCAGGTATGTTTCTACTTGCATAGTTTCTTCTATCTACGGGATAGATTAGATATTCATAATCTAAATGCTCATAGGCATACTCCGTGACTCTTGTTATGGCTTCTAATCCGTATTTGTTACCATGTGCTTGTATCTTAATCCAAACACCTAATTCAGGTGTTTTTGTGTTTATGTTATGCAAACCAAAAACACCAATAAACTCTTCTGTTCCTTTTAGTCTACCTACAAATACTATCTCTTGTTTATCTTCATATTTTTTAATTGATGATTTAATGAACTCAATCGTCTCAGAAATATCATCGGCTGGTTTAGGAAACATATACTTAGTTACTGCAGCATTAAAAGAAGTAAAGATTTCATCTTTATCTTTCAGTGATACAGGTTTTAATATAAGTCTGTCTGTAATGAGTTCCATAGGTCCCCCGAAGATATTAATTATATATATTATACTCTAAAATGTGGTGTCATTCTACATTTGCTGACATTTTTGATAAAATCAACATTCTGGAAAAATACAAACATCACCATCTGATATTATCGAACTTAAATTAATCCTCATTAATACCCAATTTTTCTATTAAATTATATATGGTTGCTAAGAAAAAGACCCCATTTTAAAGTGATCTCAATTCATGTGGGTGCTTCAAAGCTTAAGTGTGTACATAATGTTGGTATAATGAGTTATTCATCGGATAATCTTCTGCGGTTAATCCTATAAAATTTTTCTTCTTTTTCTATACCTATATATCTTCTGTTTAGTCGTTTTGCTGTATAACAAGTAGTACCACTTCCCATGAAGGGGTCGAGTACTAAATCTCCCTTCTTACTAGGTGCCTTAATGATTCTTTCCAATAAGCATTCTGGCTTTTGAGTTGGATGATATCCATATTTCTTTTCACTTTTCTGAACTGCAGGCAATGTTCAAACATCTTCCATTTCACAATTATTAATAGAATACATATCGTCATAATTAAGTATATGCTTACTTCCCTTTTTAGCCCATATGATCATCTCATAAGAAAACCTAAATTTATTTTTATATATTAATTGCGGTGGATCACTTTTATGCCATACAATAATATTGATAATTTTATACCTGATTATCTTCAATTCTCTTTCGACATCAAAAATATTATGAAATGTTCCTGAAACCCAAATTGAACCAGTATTCTTTAAGATCCGATAACACTCAGTCAACCAAGAATTCGTAAAATGATGTATGTTTGTATAATTTTCTTGTTTGCCCCATTCTCCCTTATCTACTGAAACAATTTTCCCACTATTAATACTTAATCCTCCATTAGACAAGAAATATGGAGGATCTGCAAAGATCAAATCTACAGATTCCGAACCTAATCCTTTCATTACGTCAATACAATCTCCTAAATATAACATGAAAATCACTCCTCACGTTATATTAGTGAGAAATGATTAGTTTTACTTTATCTTACACTTAAATCTCTAATATACTCGGATTCTCCGTAAATTCTAGAAAATCTCTCCTTTATATCACCAATAACCGGTTCGACAAGATGATCTTCCTTTGTTAGATATACCTCATAAAACATTTTAGAAAAAATTAATGCTTCATTGTCAAAAATTGAATTAGTAAATCCAATAGTTTCCATAAAATTAGTGCTACCGCTATATTCTCTTAATTTCCGAGAAAAATCATTTGAATTGCACACATTAACATAAACTAAAAATACATCATCGCTTCTGTTTTCAAAATATGATAAAAACTTAGAGCTAGTCATCCTATAGGATTGATTTCCATCATCTAGAATTGCGATTTCGCCTGGTGCTCCATGACAAGAAAAATGATAACATTTTATTTCGTGATTATTTATTGTTTTCTCTAGAATATTTGAATTTGTTGCATATCTAACTATAGGATGATATAAAGAATCATTTCCCATTGCTAAAATTCTTATATCGTGAATTTCCTGAACAAATTCACAATCATCTTGATCTTTTGGAGATGCCTCAAATAATGCAAAATCCCATTTTTCGTATTCATATTTCCTTCTCATGATTTCTTCATACATTGAGTAAATAATATTAGACCAACTTTTGTATATATTTGTGAAATAATCTTCCAACTTATCTATTTCAATACTCTCTTTTTGTAATTCCAAATAGGACTCTTTTACATAGTATGCATATGAACTAACCAAATATGTATCCCTTATAAACAAATTAAATGCCCTATTTATAAAGCAGTAATTACTAATTTGTCCTTTGTCTTCATCACTTAATTCTAGATTTTGATTACTAAATACTTCATGTAATTTATCAATTAATAACTTGCTGTAATTTAAAAATATTTTCTTGCTCTCTATGTTTTTATAAAACATTGTCACTTCACTTAATATATCGCTTCTCATGTTATTTTATTACTGTATTCAATGCACCATTATCTAAGTCGTTTATACACAAAATAGTATCCATTGCTACGAATGTCTCTTCAAGATTATTTTTAGCGCTTAACCAACCTACTCCATCGGTAATCCAGATAAATTTAAAGCCAGGAATATTCTTTGTTTGCTCATGTAACATTTTATAACTTCTTGCAGTTTCATTTAATTTCGATCCTCCGCCTGAGTAAAAATTCACTTCAATTGCATACACCATATCATTTGTTTTTACTACAAAATCGAATCTTTTATTAGCATTTTTACTTTCCTGATTTACATCTAAGTTAATTCCGAAAAGTTTATTGATTTCCATAGCTGATAGTTGAGTGTAGTATTGCTCACCAATTTTATAATTGTGTTTTTGAAGGTGTTTCTCAACAAGTTTTTCCATAGAAGTTCCGGTTCTATTTTTTCTTGCATTTGAATCCAGTCCAACTTCAACCCCGCAAACATAATCAACTAAATTGCTTATAAGATGGTTGGAAAGCAAGTCGAACAATCCGGTTTTATGCATAAACTTAACAAATTCATTAGTAGTATAATTTTTTTTGTAAAAATCAAATACCCTTTCATCACTTGTGTCATTTATCAAAATTTCTGATTCCCTTTTTGCTAATAATATTGGTACTGCAGCCAATATAGTTGGAAAACTCTCAAGCAAATTTATAAATTCACTTTCTATGTTTTTACTACCAATCAAACTGTTTAATATATTAAGTTCAACTTTTATTTTTTCTACATTAATATACACTTTGTCAAAATTAGTATAGAAGCTCCAATCAGCAATACTTGGTTTAAATGTGGATATCCACTCGTTAAAATTCTTTTTCATTTTTATCACCCTTAAGACCATTATAACGCTTTTTAGTTATTTCTAAATATTCTTTTTCTGTATCTATACCTATGTACTCCCTATTGTGCTTCAAACATGCAATTCCCGTGGTTCCACTTCCATTAAACGGATCTAGGACCAAATCTCCTTCTTTTGTTGACGCTGAGATAATCCTATCAAGCAAAGCAAGTGGCTTTTGAGTCGGGTGTTTCCCTTGTTTTTTTTCGCTAGGTTTTGTTAATGAATATTCCCAAACATCTTTCATTTGCTTTCCATTATTGATTTCTTTCATGTCTTTATAGTTAAACGTGTGTCTACCTTTTTTCTTTACTGTAAGTTGTTTTCTTGCCCATAAAATAGTTTCCGTTGAATGAGTAAAGGCTCTACACGATATATTAGGAGGTGGATTAAGTTTTCTCCAAGTAATATTATTTATTATGCTAAATCCTTCAAGTTCTAATGCTACACCAACAAAATATATATTGTGAAGAGTTCCGCTAATCCAAATTGTTCCATCATCCTTCAGGACTTCTCTGCATAACTTTATCCATTTGCGATTATATTTTAATTTGTTCTCCGTGAGCATTCCTTTATCCCAATCCGCTTTATCTACTAATACCATCTTTCCCGAATGTACCGTGACGCCACCATTTGATAGAAAATATGGAGGATCTGCAAATATCATATCTATAGATTTTGGTTCTAATTTTTTTAGTATATTTAAAGAATCACCCTCTAAAAGGTGAAACTTTTCGTTTTCGAAATAGATTTTCTTCTTGAGTGTTTTTGAAATCACACTTATCACCTACTTGTAATTTGTTATAATAACTTCTTCAACATCTCCTCTGCCCTTGGCATTAGAATTAATCATTCGTCGAGCAGTAATAACTTGTATATTAAATCCGTTGTATAATTCATTAACATATTTTGTGTTATGATTACTCAGCATAACCAAAACACCTTTATCATTTAGTTTGCGAAATGTTTCAGCAAGTCGTGCCTGATCTTGCTTTCCGAATGAATCTTTTGAGTATGCTGTAAAACTAGTTTGTTCCTCAAAAGTATCATAAGGAGGATCAAAATATACAAAGTCACCTTTCATTGCACCTTCTGTTGCTTTTTCAAAATCTTCAGACAACACTTGGATATCATTGTTAGAAAAATACTCTCTCAATCCATCAAAGTTTTCCTTATCATATGCTCTAACTTTTAATTTTTTACCCGATGGTACATTGAAAAATCCTTTTGAGTTTACTCTATATAATCCGTTGAAGCATGCTTTATTCAAATATATCAATCTTGCTGCTTGTTTGTAGTCTGGTAATTTTGGATAATCTGGTTTTCTATCCATTTCACGAACTTCATAATAATATTCTTCGCCATGCTTTTCTTCAAAATCTATCAATTCTTTAATCATTTTTTCGAATTTAATTTGATCATTAAAACATTGAAAGGCTTCGTACAAATCTTTATTAATGTCATTGATAACAGCTGATTTAGGTTTAATTGAAAACAAAAGTGCCCCACCACCAACAAATGGTTCATAATATGTATTAAAATGATCTGGTAATAAATCTTTTATTTTATCTAATATTTGTGTTTTTCCACCAGCCCACTTAACGAAAGGCTTTATTTTATAATTCTCTTTTTGATAAACGTATTGTGGTATGATTTTATCAACTTCAAAATCAAGCAATTCTTTCATCGGAACATCAAAAGCCACACTTAGTTTATAGATCGTTTCAAGTGTAGGATTAATCTGACCATGTTCAATTCTAGAGATTTGTTCTCTTCCAATCCCAGTCAATTCAAATATTCTGTTTTGAAAGATTCCTTGTCGTTCTCTTATTGTTTTAATTCTTTCGCCAAATCTACTTAATAGCATTTATATCACCCAATAATATTATAACATATATGTGCATTAAAATGCACATATAATATACATTATTTTTGCAAGGATTATTATTATATGGATATTCATTTCTAACATATCTCAACCTTAAGAAAAGATGGTCACTTTCTCAAGTGATCATCTTATCTTTTTATTCACTTATGCTCGTATCAAACCAAAACTCAACACCATCTTCAAAAAGATTAACTCCATATTTCAAATAAAGTTGTTCCTGAATAGCTTTAACGATTGATAATCCTAATCCATGTCCACCAACATCTCTATTTCTTGCTTGATCAACCTTATAAAAACTATCCCAAATCTGATTGACTTCTTTTTCATCAAAGCCATGATAAGTATTATAGAATATCACTCTAACATGCTTATCTACTTTCATAGTTTTTAATTTTATAGTTCCTTTTTCTTCACAATAATGAATTGCGTTTGTCATGAAGTTAGTGACTATTCTTTCTACTAAATATGGATCAATATCAACATTAAAGTTTTCTTTTCTTTCATCAATCCATTTTAAGCCTTTTTCTTTAATCTCTTTTTGATACTTCTTTACGCTATGATCCAAATATTCATTAAGATTGATCTTCTTTTCGATATTGACCTTGAAATTGAAATCCATATTTTCAATTTCAAGTAAATCTTCTACAATTTCTTTCATGCCTTCAGCTTCATCCATGATAACTTTGACATAATAATCTGTCTTTCCTTTATCTTTATGAATATTTAATTTTAGTCCTTCACTATATCCTATAATTAGAGCAAGCGGAGTCTTTAATTCATGTGATACGTTATTTAGCAACTCTCTTCTTTTTGTTGAGAGTTTTTTATTCATCTCAAGTTCAAGATTGAGATTATTAATGGTTTGATCTAAGGTTGATGCTAGATTATTAATACTACTTGCTAACTCTCCTAGCTCATCTTTAGACTTAATATCGACTAAATGATTAAAATCAAGATCCTTCATTTTTTTCGCTATCTCATTAATTTTTCTAATTGGCTTAGTAAAATAATTTGCCATAACAAATGATAGGCCAACAGCTGCTAAAACTCCAAATAACCCAACATATAATAAGAATTGATTAATAATCATCACGTTTTCTTTAATTGCTGCTATAGGCACTCTTAATTGCACTTCATACCCATTATCCAAAAGACCCGATAAAATCAACATATCCCCTGGCAAATTAGGATCATTAGATAATAAGACTTTATAATCGTCTGTTTCATCTAGTATTTGACTATATAAAGGTGGTGGTGGTGGCAACACCGCATCATTTCTTGAATTATAGATAACTGTTCTATCCACATCCACAATTGATAAATCAATATTGGACCGGTAGACTATTTGTCTAATCAAATCGTTCGTACTTAAATATTGACTCTCATCTAATGCGTTAATCTGAGTATAATAGTCTTTAATTAATGATTGTTTTTGGTTTCTATAGTAATCTTCTAATAAAAGGTTATTTGCAAGTATTAAAATACCTACAATAAAGATTGCGAGTAACCCTATATAAATAAAAAACTTATTTCTAATCTTTGTCATGACTCACCTCAAATACATATCCAAACCCATAAACAGTTTGAATATAGTTTCCACATTCCAAAAGTTTATTTCTAAGTCTGTTGATATGCGTATCAACAGTTCGATCAGTACCTTCATAATCATAACCCCAAACTTCATCTAATATCTGTTCTCTAGATAATACAGCACCCCTATTATCTATGAAATAATTTAAAATCTTATATTCAATCTTACCCAATTTAACAATCTTTTTATTGACTGTTGTTTGATGCATATTAAAATCAATCATTAAAGCATCATCTTGATAGATCATGCTTTTTTTAGTTGTTCTTTTTAATATCGCATTAACTCTTGCTACTAAGACTGAAGGACTAAAAGGTTTTTTAATATATTCATCTGCACCTTTAACAAAACCAGAAAGTTCATCATGTTCCTGCGTTTTGGCAGTAAGCATGATGATAGGAACATTTGAAGTTTCTCTAATCTTCTCACATACCTCTAATCCATTCATAAGGGGCATCATCACATCTAAAATGACTAAATCGATATCTTTACTATAGATAAACTTATAATAAGCATCTTCACCATTAGAAGCTGTAACAACTTCATAATCTGCTCTTTCTAAAAAGTCTTTGAGTAGTATTAACATTCTTTTTTCATCATCAGCAATTAGTATTTTTGTTTTCATCTGTTCACCCTCTTATTCTCATTATAACCTTGAATTGTTGCAATAATAACACAATTTACATAATAATTCAAATTGTGATAATTTTGTGACAATGTTTAATTATAGTAGAACTATCAAAAGGAGGAAGCCCTATGAGCACACTAGTTAAAAGACATGAACTCAAATTTGTAATCAGCTACATAGATTATATTGTCATATCTCAAAAATTAGATATTTTATTAATGAAGGATCCAAACTCAATAACCGCACCTTATTCAATAACGAGTCTTTACTTTGATGACATTTATAATTCGGCACTCAGTCAAAAGATTGAAGGAGATGCTTATCGTTATAAATATAGAATCAGATATTATGACAATAACCTCAACTACTTCAAACTAGAGAAAAAAGAAAAGATTAATCAAATCACTCATAAGGAATCATTAACCTTATCAGAAGATGAGGTAAAAAAAATACTAAATCAAGATATTTCCTTCTTATTAGATAAAAAAGATGAACTAGCAAATGAGTTTCATCAAATCTATAAAAAGGGATTACTCAAACCCAAAGTATTAGTCAATTACAAAAGGGATGCATACATTCATCGTTTAGGAGATTTAAGAGTAACATTTGATTTAGGATTTAAATCATCAATCAACAATACCAACCCATTTGACAAGCATATCAGCTATACATCAGCTATAGCCCATCATGAAGTCATCATGGAAGTGAAATTCACTAATCACTTCCCAAATTATTTAAAAAGCATTTTTCAGTTAGCAGGGTCAACACAAACATCTATGTCCAAATACGTCTATTCAAGACAATATACATCTAACCATTAGGAGGTTATCATGACATTCAGCGATATATTCAAAGACAGTTTCTTAGAAAGTACTACTTCATTAACAGCATTACAGGTAGGTATAACACTCGTTTTATCTTTTGTTATCGGTTTATTCATTTTTCAGATTTATAAAAAGACATATCAAAGTGTTGTTTATACAAAGAGCTTTAATGTCTCTTTAGTCATGATGACGATGATTACATCTTTGGTCATCATGGCAGTAACATCAAACATCATTTTATCATTAGGTATGGTTGGTGCGTTATCCATCGTTCGATTTAGAACAGCGATTAAAGATCCAATGGATATTGTATTCATGTTTTGGGCAATAGCAATAGGTATCGTAACGGGTGCAGGATTCTATATGTTAGCGGTTATCGGATCATTAGTTATCGGTGTTGTTCTTTATGTGTTTAGCCTAAACACAACCGTCGAATCACCATATCTACTTATTGTTGGGTTCTCTAAAGAAGAAGCTGAACAACAAATAAAAGATTTAATTCAAAAATCGGTTAATAAATATATTATCCGTAGTAAAACAGTTGAATCTGACAGAGTTGAATTAACCATTGATGTCAGATTCAAAGAAAACGAATTATCGTTTATGAATGATATCAAAAAAATCAATTCAGTCGAAAACGCAATTCTAGTCAGTAACAACGAATACTCAAGTTAAGGAGGAATTCCAATGAACAAGTTCAAATCTGTGATTGCTGTCACCATCTTACTTCTATGCCTAATAGGCATCACTATATTTTCTTCAACAGGTGATACAACAGAGCCTGTAGAAATAGTCTCAACATCTTCATTAAATGAAACCGATATTGACGCTTATGTTTATCCTCATGATGAAGTCATCGATGTTAATATCACAATCAGTGATGCGAATTATCAAGATTTGCTTGATAATGCTCTAGATGAAACTTATTATTTATGTGATATCACATATAATGGATACACACTTACTAATGTCGCACTACGTGCAAAGGGCAACTCAAGTTTAACCGATGCATTTAACGATGGCGATGGTAGATTTAGCTTTAATATTGATTTAAATTATTATGTTGATCAAGACCTATTTGGTATTGATAAACTGATTTTAAATAATCTTTATATGGATCCTACCATGATGGCAGAATACATAGGCTATGAAGCATTTGATTCATTAGATGCTGTCTCATCAAAAACAACATTTACAGCTTTATCTATTAATGGTGAATACTTCGGTTTATACTTATCAGTAGAAAACGTAGGTAATGAATTTCTAGAAATGAATTATGGAGACTCTGATGGTTCTTTATACAAACCAGAGATTATGGGTGTTGGTGCAAATCTTAATTACATAACTGATGATGGCACGTTATATACCGCATTAATTGATGACAATGAAGTTGATCTAGATAACGAAGCTATTGTAGAACTCATGAAAGCCTTAGATACGGGTGAAGACCTTGAATCTATCTTAGATGTTGATAGTTTTCTTAAGTATCTAGCAATATCAACATTTACTATTCACCTAGATTCATATCAAAACAGTATGTTCCATAATTATTATCTCTATAATGATGATGGTATCTTTCAGTGGATTCCTTGGGATTTAAATATGATCTTTGATGGTTTTCCAGGTGGTATGGGATCAGATGAAGCAGCCGTACAATTCTTAATTGATGAACCCGTTGTGGGTTCAATGAGTTCATATCCAATCGTTGAAGCTATTTTAGCCAATGAAACATATATGGAGACATATCATGACTACTTACAAGAACTCATGGATAATTATTTTGATGCTGATACATTTGAACAAAGAGTTTTAGAAATATATCAAATGATTAACTCTTATGTTAAAACAGATCCATCTTCTTCTTATACTTACGTGCAATTTCGAAATAGTCTATTTACTGACACAACAACTACTTATAGCTTAACAACTTTCGTTCAAGAAAGATCTGAAAATGTAGCAAGCCAGTTATCTGGGGAAATTCCTAGCACAAATAACGGATTAGGAAACATTTCTTCTGGAACAGGCTTACCAGGTGGAGGACAAATGCCAGGTGGTGGACAAAGACCAGGTGGTGGACAAAGACCTGGAAATATTCCACCGACTGATGCGCCTATAATAGATACAACTGTTACACCAACACAACCAATAGATATCCAAGAGTTGGGATTCTCGATTGCAGGTTTAATAGCGATTGGCGGATTTATCTATTACATGAAGAAAAAGATGTGATGACATAAAACCAAAAATGTTTATTTCTTTATAATCTTCATGATATTATATAGTTAGGATATACTGGAGGTGAGTTTTATGGATTTAATTAATAAACTAAAACAAAGACGTTCATATAGAGAATTTGATTCCGAATCATTTGATATAGAGATTCTAGTCAATGCGATTGAAGCTGCAAAATATGCACCTAGTGGAGCAAACAAACAACCTTGGACGTTTTGCATTGTGCAAAAACCAGAACTGAAAAAAGAAATACGTATAGAAGCTGAAAAAGCTGAAAGTTCATTTTACAAAAAAATACCTCTTCATTGGCAAGAAGATTTAGACCACCTTAATGTCACCATAGAAAAGCCTTATCTAGAACATGCACCTTACTTAATTGTTATTTTTAAACAAACTTATCAATTCGATGAAAATAATGAACATACAAAGGTTTACTATCCTGATATATCTGTTGGGATTGCTACCGGGATGTTACTTGCTGTTTTAACTGATTTAGGATTAGATATCTTAACCTATACACCATCATCTAATCAATTCTTAAAAGATATTCTAGATAGACCAGAAAATGAAGAGCCTTATTTAGTCATTGTTTGTGGTAAAGGATCAAAGTCCTATAAGCTTCCAGAAATTACTAAAAAATCGAATGATGAAGTGATAAAAATTTATTAGTCATAAAACAAACTCCAATCAATCTAGAGTGTACCCAAATATTTCAACAAAACAGGTTAGGATCAACCATTCTCGCATGTGAAAATCTCAGATTTTATGGTGAAAAAAGAAAAAAAGGACCTCTCGGCCCATTGTTCATTAAACTATGGGTAGAAGGTCCTTTTATTGTTATTCGATGACTACACCAGCATTAACCAAACGGACTTCGTTAGCAATGGTGTCGCCCACTGGACAAGTTCTTTCGATGAAAGCGGCGAATGCTTCCATTTTCTTTTGAGATTCAGTCGTCTTAAAATGCATCTTATAGCGGATTTCCTGGTAACCTGTTCTAACATCGGATTTCCCCATGAATCCGTCAAGGTCAATATCGCCCTCAACTTCTACGTGGAAGGATTCGAAGGTGACACCTCTAGCTTTTGCAAATGCTGCTGCAACAATGGCCTGGCATCCGCCTAAAGCACAGAGCACCACTTCTACGGGACTCATATATTGATCGGTTCCACCGAGTGATTTCGGCTCATCGATATAAATTTTGAAACTACGTGATTCCGTTTCGACCCGCAAACCATCCGGCAATTTGGTCGCTTTTGCTTTGTAAGTTGTTAACATATTGTCATTCTCCTTTTCTTGTACTATGTACATCTTCATCATAGCACTCGCATAATTGGAAGTCAAAGGATGCAACTTGCAAATTTTATACTTGGAAGATCATTAAAGGGTAGTTACGTTAATTATGTTTTAGTATTTACAAATAATGAATATTTAGGCATACAAATTATATCCCCTATTAGGCTGATAAAAAGGGTTGTTAAAGTCATAAAATAGATATTAACCATATAAAAAACTCCAAATAAAATTGGAGTTTTTTTCATTTCATAAATGATAGAGTCCTTTTAGTAACTAATGCCTGCAGCTTTAATATTGTCTTTATCATGACTACTACAGGGAGTAACCCCATAAACCATTTGACAAGATGGACATTTTTCTTCATAATGAACCATCGTAAATTCATTTCCGCACTCACATGTTAATATATGAGAAATCTCTAATAAGCCATCCTTGACGCCAACTTGTCTCACTTTATCTACAATAGCTTTCCCATCATTTAAATCAGGTGCGCATCCATCATTACCTGAACATGATTTAATCTTTTCTTCTGTTGTTTTATTCATTTTCTCAGCTCCTCAAAATGATTATACATGATTCACTTTTAATATAAAAACGATTTGATAATATATTAAGTTTATACAGTGATTAAATGCTTTTTTTCTTTAATGATCTCGGTAAGTGGAATACCCCATCCTATGAGCTCAATATTCAGTTCAGCTAATTTTTCTGCTACGCCTACATTTCTAGCACATGCGATGCATGCGGTATAATGAATGCCAACTTCTTGACCTTCTTTGATCAGTTGTTGAATTCTTGCATTTTCAGCAACTAGCTCTGCAGTTGCTCCCCAGATAATAACGGTTATTTTATCCCACCAATTTCTTTTCATACCGTTAATCGTGTACATCATTACCATCTGTTCGGAAGTTATGAGATCTGCGTTTGTCCATAAAACAAATAATTCATTATCGTTTTTCATCTGTTTTCTCCTTATTTTTATACTTCATTCTACCTTAAATACGGAAATCCCGTTTAGGAAGATGCATTATATCAAACGAATCAGTTCAATAATCTCGCTGTGGACAATATCCGATTGCTTAAGTGGAAATAAAGGAAATACATGGGGACATTCATTAAAAATCTTTAAATTGATATGTTTATTCTTTTCTTCAAACAAACAAGCATCGGGATATAAAATATCATTTGTTCCCATATAAATATCAATTGATTCTTGATAATCATAATCCATAGGTGAAACTACTTTCTTCTCATGATTAATCGTGTCATATGCCTCTAAACCTTTAAATCTCGATAATGATAAGAGCTGATCTTTATCTTCATAGGCTTTAATATCCGGATTCGACAAAGAAAAGTCAAGCCACGGTGATATAAAGACGGTTGCTTTCGGTATTTTAACTTGTTTTTGTTTTATTAGTTGAAACATAGATAAAATGACTAAAGCACCAGCACTATCTCCGATGAAGATGAATTCATCATCCGGATATAATTCAATTATTTTTTGATACATACCTAGTGAGATATCATAGATTTCACTCGTTTTATATTTGGGAATCATAGGATAAACCATATAAGTCGCTTTTGCATCTGTTTTCTTTATCCATTTATTAACCATCAAATATGAAGCTACTCCACCATTTAAGCATAAAGCACCACCGTGAAAATATATGATATGCTTATTACTATTTGATTCAGCATTCAATGTATGAAATTCATGACCTTCATAATCATCTGTTATAACCTTATATTTACTTTTTATGAGAAAAGGTACTTTTTCTTTCTTCTCTTTACTTGCTTGTTCTAAAAAAGTCTCATCGGATGAGACTATTTTTAAAATGATTTTAGATATTCTATTTATTGAACCATCATAATATTCTTTCATTCACATTTCCCTTTTATTAAATGGCAATTAATAATCGCTTGGCTAATGACTGAAACAACATTTTCATTAAAAACATCCGGTATGATATAGTCTTCCTTGAGTTCTTCTTCAGATACTAAACCCGCTAATGCTTTACATGCAGCAATTTCCATCTCAATATCAATTTGTTTAACACGTGCTTTTAATAATCCCTTAAATAATCCAGGAAAAACAAGTGCATTATTTATCTGATTGGGTACATTGGATACACCGGCACCATAAATTCTAGCACCTGCTTCAAGTGCATCATCCTTTGATATTTCAGGGGTTGGATTAGCAAGTGCAAAAACAATCGCATCTTTGCCCATCAGTTTAACCATCGTTTGATTAACGATATTCCCAGCACTTACGCCAATAAACGCGTCCGCACCAACAAGTGCATCACTTAAACTACCCTTTATATTATCTTTATTAGACATATGTGCTATCTCTATTTGTGCTGAATTTAGATTTTTATCATTAGGATCTAAGATGCCTCTTTTATCACAAACAATTAAGTTTTTAGCACCAAGCTCAAGTAAGAACGTAGAAATAGCGATACCTGCACTACCTGCACCATTGATAACAATTTTAGCACTTTCTAAATCTTTACTTACTAGCTTAAGTGCATTTAATAGTGCAGCACTACTTGCGATAGCTGTGCCATGTTGGTCATCGTGAAAAACTGGGATGTCTAACATAGCTCTTAATCTTTTTTCAACCTCAAAGCAACGTGGCGCACTAATATCTTCTAAGTTAATACCACCAAAGGAAGGTGCTAAATAATAAATAGTCTTCACTAACTCATCTACATCTTTTGTATTAAGTACAATCGGAATGGCATCAATACCAGCAAATTTCTTGAAAATAGCACATTTACCTTCCATGACTGGAATGGCTGCTAAAGGTCCAATATCTCCTAGGCCCAATACTGCCGAGCCATCACTGATGACAGCAACAGTATTATTTTTAGCGGTTAAATTGTACACTTCTTCTGGATGATCTTTAATACTAAGGCAGCTACTTGCTACACCTGGAGTATAAATCAATGACAAATCTTTCTTATTTTTAATATCAAACTTGTTTTGAATCGATATTTTGCCTTTTAATTTTCTATGTAATTCTAATGATTCTTTCATTATATCCATGGTTTCCACAGCCTTTCGTAATTATACAAATACATTGTTTCTTACTCGTTATCGTAAACTACTTTTCTTATCATTATTATAACATGAAAATTATGATGCTATTCTTCGATAAAATCACACAATAAGATCTATTTTCACAAACAATTCCATAGTTTATCATAAATTACCATAATCCTTAACATCTTGTTCTTTAAGGATTACAATAGGAGTGTCAATTGATTTAAACGAGCGAATCAAAGGATGACCTTTCACACAATAACTATAAGAGCATGTATCTAATCTTATTCCCTCTTATCTAAATGATAAAAAAAGAAACAGAGTTTTCTCCCCTTCTCTGTTTCTTTTTCGTTTATTTACGCTTTAATTAAATTCTAACCTAAGTTACTTTTTGTTTTTTTATCAATCTTTGCAATCATTTCAGCCTTTGTTAAGCTACTATAGCCTACAACACCTTTTTCTTTTGCTACGATTCTTAATTCAGCTACAGTGAGTTTTGAGTAATTAACCGTAGGTTTAACAGCGACAGGTTCTACCTTCTTTTCAACTGGCTCAACTGTTTCTATCTTCTTTTCAATTGGCTTAGCTGGCTCAATTGTTTCTACTTTCTCTTCAACTGGTTTAACAGTAGATACGGGGATTGGTGGAACTTGTTTTACTTCTGCTTTTTTTAAGATCAATTGCTTTTTCTTGTTAGCCTTGATTAGCGTATTAAGTCCGAAATAGAGATAGAATGCTCCAAGTAAAAGAACAAATGCTGCAACGCCTATTTCCAAAATAGGAACAAAGTCATATCCAGTAAACATCAGAAAGCTACCAAAGGTTATGAAACCAATGTTTAATACATACTGGAACAGCTTAACTTTTCTTGTTGTGATATAGTTGATAACTAAATAAGCAACACCTCTAACATATAAAACAAGACCAGCATATAGCTGAATATGCTCTTGATAATATGCTAAGAGTCCACAAAATACAAAGTCTAATAAAATCTCAATGATTAATACAAGTGTCGAATTCTTACTGACGGCCTTTTTATATGAGAAAATAAATCTCTTAATTGACAATATAATAAGAACAACTGCAATGATAATCGCTAAAAATTGAGTGTACCACTCCATAAAATATGCTGTGATGGTGAATGCAACCATAATAACACCGATAATTATGTTAACAATGTGGTTTTTAAATAATAATTTATTCATAATATAACCTCCCATGATACTTCAAGCATACCACGAAAACAAAGGAGTATCAATAAATACTGACACTTCAATTTATGATTATATTATTTGATTATTTAAATGGTAATCGTTTCTCAGTCCTGAACCATCTTCATAATATTTTTTATAAAGTGTTGTCTAAATTCAGGATCCTTAAAAGTTTCAATTTTAACACTACTACTGGATTTCATTTGTGCAATTTGAATAAACAGAGGAATACTGAATGCTGAAAATAAAATAATGTATTTTGCAAATGATTCACTACTGTTTCTAATGTTCATTCGTTTCGATAATTGTTCGTAGACATATCTCGTAAACTCATTATCGGAAAAGAATGAATCAATAAGCAAACTTGATGATTCACTTTGAATTTCCTTGGATAAAAATAAGTAATTAAGAATACCTATGTTTTCTAGTGAAAAATTATAGATAAAAGAAATTAACTCTTCAAGTTTTTCTTCAATAGGAGAGTCATCAAGATTTTTAAGGACTGTCTCAATGACATATTCCTTTAAATCAGTTAATACCTCATTGATTACTTCTGTTAAGAGTTGTTCTTTACTTCCAAAGTGATAATTAACTGCAGCAATATTGACATATGACGCTTCAGCTATGTCTTTGATTGTTACTGTTGCATTCTTTCGAATTAATATCTTTGTATTTTCAATCATCTTTCTTTTGATTTCTTGACTGGACACTTTTCATTCCTTCTTTCATTTGAAATGACATTTAAAATATAGTTTCATATCTTATTTATACCATAAAAACATTATAATTGAAATATAGATTTAAAATATAGATTTAAATTGCGCAATTGAGGTGAAGTAATGAAAAAAATATTAATCGTGATTGGTATTGTATCTTTGTTGTTGGTGTCTTTTTTCTTTATACCTAGAACAACGATTAATTATGATATGACAATATACCTTCCAAATGATTCAAGTACAAAACAAGGTCTAGAAATCATTAAAGATGAGTTTCAAGAGGAATCATCAATTCAAATTCTCGTTATGGATATTACTGCAACCACACTTATTCCACTCATGGACTCAATTGAATCAATAACAAATGTCAGCCAAGTCATCTGGTTAGATGACTATGTTGATTTAACTGTTGTTCCTATTGAATTCATTGATGCACAAACATTAGCCCCATTCTATCAAGAAGGCGATGCACTCATTACCATCATTTTTGATACGGATGCTTATGATACATCCTTAGAATCATCCATTAATACAATAAAGACTATTTTAGGAGACTACGAACTTCATTTGAGAGGCGACATATTAGTAAATACTCAAGCGCGAAATGTTGCTAAAGATGAAGTTATCAAAATCATGTATCTCATCGTTCCTATTATTTTGATTATTTTATTACTCGCATCACATGCGTGGATTGAACCTCTGCTCATATTAATTGCTTTAGGTATTGCTATTTTATTTAATACGATAACCAATGGTTTACTTCCTAATGTGTCCTTTATTACTCAGACGATGGCTCTAGCACTTCAATTAGCTCTATCGATTGATTATGCGTTATTTCTCATTCACAGGTTTTATGAAGAGAGGAAAACAAATACCGCGCGTGACGCTGCGCATCTCGCAAGAAATCACGCTTTTAAATCAATCACCGCTTCTGCTTTAACAACGATCGCAGGATTTACAGCACTTTTCTTCATGAAATATCAAATCGGATTTGATATTGGTTTGGTATTATCTAAAGGAATTATCTTCAGTTATTTATCTACAATCATTTTACTTCCTATCTTGTTAGAGTGGTTTGATCCTCTCATTCAAAAAACAAAACATGGCATGCTATTACCTTCATTTAAAAAGTTTTTTAAATTACAATACAAAATCAGATATATCCTCTTCTTTATCCTCGTCGCTTTAATTGGATTAGGTGCATATTTTCAAACAAATACAACTTACCTTTATGGTTCCAGCTCCCTTAGTGGATCTGAAAGTACATTAACTCAAGATCAAAACTTGATCAGGGATCGCTTTGGATATCATAATCAATTGATTATTTTATTTCCAAATGAATCAGTTGAAAAAGAGATTTCACTTGCAGGTTCACTCACTTCGCTTCCACAAGTTTCAAATGTTCAAGCACTTGTAACATCTGTTGATCCTACGATTCCAAGAGCATTTCTACCACAATCACTCCTCGATCAATTCATTGGCGAAAACTATAGTCGAATGATTGTTACAACTTCTTTATATGAAGAAAATGCTGCACTCTATAGTTTTGTTGATGACCTACATCAGAGAATCAGCATCCATTATGATGAATTTTATATCGTGGGTAATGCTTCGGCATTAAGTGATATTAGATCATCAATTCTTGATCAAAATTTAGTCATCACCTTATTAACAATTGTTGCTGTTGGTTTAATCGTCGGAATCATCTTTAAATCATTTACGATTCCTATACTTCTTGTTGGTATTATTCAAGGAGCGGTCTGGATTAACCTTTCTATCCTATACTTCATGAACACAGAGGTGATCTATATCGGATATTTGGTTGTGATGAGTATTCAATTAGGTGCGACCATAGATTATGCTGTTCTACTTACAAACAGGTATTTAGATGAAAGAAAAACACTTCCTAAAAAGGAAGCGATGCTTGAGGCATATTCTAAGTCATCAATATCTATTCTTATTTCTGGTGTGATCTTAACCATAGCAGGTTTTATAGAAGGTCTTTTCTCAAATATAGAATCGGTTACTGATATTGGATTATTGCTCGGAAAAGGAGCGTTAATCTCATCTTTGATGATTTTCATCTTCTTGCCAACTGCGCTTGTTCTTTTGGATCGTATACTTATTCATCCTTTTAAGAAAACAAAAAGATGATTATATATTTACAATCGTATCTCAATTAAATAAAAACACTTTCGAAAGTGTTTTTTTTTATCTCTTGTTATTCTTGTTTAAAATTCTGATTTTTAATACATTCGCATGAAATGACATACTCACGATTTCTAGCTTCTGGATGATTAGAATCAACAAGTAAAGCATATGTCTTTTTATCTTCAATAAGTCCAGCTTCAAAGTGGCTAATAGCAATCCCCATATCCAGTGCTTGAACGTCAAATGGCATATCAAGGCCATAGTTTGGTGTTCTTTCCAAATAGAAATGAACCTTGTTCCCATCAACAATAATTCTCCAAGGTTGCTTATTGGATGCTGATGGACCAATGCGAACTAAATCTAAATACTCAGCAATAGAGTGATTTTCATCAAGTGGTGTGTCAAAATTTTGATCAAAAAATAATGATTGATATGATTTTCTTTGATCTGCTTTAATACGATTTCTCATAATGCTTTCTCTAATAGAAAGCTTTTCGGCAGGATAACCCACGGGTGTTATGGCAGGTATCACTTCTCCAATATCGAGTAAGTACCCAAAATCCTCTCTATTAAATGTTCCACCTAACCAAACCGTTCCCAAATCAAGATCAGTCAACTTTAAAATCAATATTTCAAATAAATAACCATAATCAACAATACCTTCAAAGGTGTTAAGAACACTACCAGCAATAAATGATTTTGCATTTTTAACAAATCCATAAGTTCCTATTTGAATAGATTGTTCTTTTCCGACATATGGCTTATCATAAAAGAACAATTTTATTTGATTTCCAAACGGTCCCTTTAAAGTCAGCACTTCATCAATGACATTATGAATCTTCTTCTGATCATCTTTTAATAGCATCTTATTTTTATATGTACGAACAGATCTTCTTTTTTTAATTGCTTCAATCATATATATCCCTCTTTACTTTGCAAATTTATATAAAACAAATTCAATAATGATACCGTAGAAAATACCTGCAATAAATCCAACAGGATCAGCAAATCCTGTAGAGCTATAGAAAGCAAATGATACAATGGTGCCTAAAATTGCTCCTCTAACCAAAGCCTTATTCATTGTAAAACATTTGCTTGATAATCCAATTACTAGTCCAATCAAAACTCTATTAAACCAAAACGAGAAAAGATAAAGAGTCTCCAATTGACCAGTCGTTCTAAGTTGTGCTCCGATGATACAAAACACACCTAAAAGTGCCCCTGTTGCCATACCAATTAAAATTCTTTGTTTGTTCATTACATTCTTGTATATTCAGTATGTAACATTTGATTGATACTGAATACAACTTCCTTTCTTTCATTTGTTATAATTTTAATAGGTACTGTGGATTTGTTTCATTTTTTTAGCGCTTGACGCTCATGGGAGATT
>Ga0222667_1000022_pt1 | contig 125182 bp, 87 predicted proteins | sample AntAcemetagen657_FD_179854 | JGI IMG/M metagenome (GOLD analysis project Ga0222667, IMG submission 179854) | Saline water microbial communities from Ace Lake, Antarctica - #657 | ecosystem: Environmental > Aquatic > Non-marine Saline and Alkaline > Saline | place: Antarctica: Ace Lake... | reverse complement strand
AAATGCCCCAATTGTGGGGCTATAATGCAACTTATGTTTAGTTCTAAAGAAGTTAGTAGTGATTTACCTCCACCAATATACAATAAACTTGTTAATCTTAAACCTTATATTAGATTGGCACAGTTATTAAATTAATAAATCCCATCACGAAGTGATGTATCTTGTGATCTCCAAAAAAGCCATGTAAAAAATATTCATTTTTTTTAAGATAATTTGTTTCTTTAAATTGTTTTTTAATTTCTTTTTTATTTACTTTTTTAATATCTAGAAGATAGAACTCTTGTGATATTTTGATTTTATTATTTTCTTTTAGTGTCCAAGGTAAATTTTTAATAAATATTTCATATAAATCTATACCTCTAATTCTCAATGCTTTATAATCAATAAATGAAAAGTATTTATTTTTTATAAACTCATTTATTTCTAAATCTCTTTCTTTTGTGTTGTAATTAATATCAATAGGCGCATTTGCAACAATCTTAACTTTTTTTATGTTTTATTAATTTAAATGGTATGTGGATTGCAACCAGTAATATTTTATCTTTAGTAGCTCTATATGCTTTATGAATTTGTATTGCATCATTTACTAAAGCAAAGATAGGTAGTCCATTTATTACTCTTTCTTGTGGTATTGTTTGAAATAAATTATCTTTATTAATTTTATTTCTTTTTTTAATATATTTTATATTATCATAAATTTTTAATATTCTTTCTTGTTCATAGTTGTTTGTTGCAAATCCATTTGTTTGTATTGTTTCAAAAATTCTTTTAATTGTAGGAAATCTAATTGCTCTAAATAAAGTTAAACAATCTTTTTTCTTAATATTTTGTAATCCAGATAATATATTTAATTCAACTAGGTTATTTTTGTAATCTTTAAGTTTAGGATACTTAATTTCTTCAAATTTCAATTTATTAATTAATTCTAGATCTTCATCTATTAGCTTTTTTTTGATCTCATTTGGCATATATTCATTTGTAGTGAGATTTCCACTAAGTTTATTTAAACTAATTTTCCAAGAGTGTCTTATTTTTTTATATTCTTTTTTTATATTTTCTGTATTCATAATTATGTTTTAAATTTATAGATATATATCTATAATTACTACGAATCGTATGATTTTATATATACTTATGATCTATATATATTTATGATAAGGAAACTAATCAAACAAAAGACTGCGTATACTATTACATTGCCTATTGATTGGATTAGAGATAATAATTTAAAAAATTCAGATACTATTGATATTACTTTAGAAAATAATAGTTTAATAATTAATACTGAAAAAAAACCAAAATTAGAATCTATTTCTATAGATTTAAAGGATGTAGAATCAACCTATGTTAGAATTATGATTGAAAATCCTTATTTAAAGGGTTATGATGTAATTAGGGTAAATTATAATAATTTAAAAGTATTTTATAAAATTCAAGAAATTGTATCAAATTTAATAGGTGTTGAAATTGTTGATCAATATAAGACTTATTGTAAAATTGCACAAACTGCTGCACCAACTAAAGACGAGTTTGAAACAATACTAAGAAGGGTATTTAATATTATAAAATATACAAACAATTTGATTTTGGATGACTTTAATAGTGGTATATTAAACAATTTAGATAAAATTGATAAACAAACTAAAGATGTTAGACGATTTTTATTATTTTGTAAAAGAACATTGCATAAAATATCTTTAGTATCTAGAAAAGAAGAAAGTTTTTGTCATTTGTTATTAGAAAGATTAATTCTTATTCAGCATAATCAGAATTATCTTTATTCAAAGATATGTAATGAATTAGGTAGCAAGAAAATAAATGTTAGAAAAAGTATATTAAATAATTTAGAAGATACATTTGATATATTTGATGTATTTATAGAAATGTTTTATAAAAAAGATTTATCTAATTTTAAATTAATAAATTCACATTGGAATAATATTTATTTTAAGAAATCTCAGAACTTATTTATTAATTGTAATTATGAAGAGTCTGTAATAATATATCATACTATGCACTTATCAAAATTAATATTTTTAATATCTCAACCTGCAGAAGTTTTAGTTAAAATTACTTAATAATGAATTGTTATCATCCTAAGATTAGATATCTTTTTATTTTCTTTTTCTTATATATTATTATATGAACAAACTAATTACACCTGAACAAGAGTTTGAAAATCCAAATGACTTCTATACAGTAGAAGAAGCAAACAGATATAACTCTAATTCTGGTATGAAAAAAACACAAAAAGAACTAACACAAATTGCTTTAGAATTATCAAAACCAATCTTAAATAATAAAAATATAAATATACTAGATATTGGTTGTGGTACTGGCTTCTCATTAGAGTATCTTAGAGATTTAGGATTTACTAACCTAAAAGGAATAGATCCCTCTAAAGAAATGATAAAACTAGCAAAAGAAAAAAATCTAGATGTTCAAGAAGCTGGTTTTGAAAATTTTAAAAAAATAAAAGAAACTTATAATCTAATTATATCAATTTCTGCTCTTCAATGGCCAATTGCTAACAAAGAACACTTAGAACTTAAAAACCTAGTTAAAAAAATAGGAAAAGAACTTTTTAGACTTTTAGAGCATAATGGAGTGTGTGTTATTCAATTTTATCCAGCAACAGAACACATATTAGAAGATGTGATTTCTTCTTTTAAAAGATCTAATTTTATAACAGAATTATATATACATAATAGTGACTCTTTAAAAAAGAAAAAAACCTTCCTTATCCTTAGAAAACACTAAGATTACAAACTATTTTTTATGATATAAATTAGGTTTCTTAAACAAAAACCTTTATATAGTTAACCTTTAACATATTAATATACAAAAATGATAACAGTGATGGTCAGTTATACCTACACAGTAGATTAAAAATACAAGTAACACATATTTTAATAAAAATTATTAAAATTTTTCAAAAAAATGAAAAAAGGTGTAGATTACATGAGAAAAGAAAAACAAACGAATAAAACAAAGCTAGTTATCAAGTGGGCAATTGTTTCTATTGTAATTCTTGGAATTGCTTTTTTAACAACAGCTTACGTAAATGGTAAAGCAGTTGTTGATGAAGATGTTTCTTTACAATGGGTATCTCACACAGAATATTGGAGAAATGACTCTGCTTCTACTATTATCAGATTAGCAGATTATAGAGGAAATCCATATACTGTTGATAGCTGTGATGTTACAATTTTAAAACCAGACAAAACAGTTTTTGTTAACAGCCAACCAATGACAGAATCAGGAATTGCTGGAAACTGGTACAGAACAGATGCTTTATCAGGTGCTCCATTAGGAACATATGAACAAGAAGTAACCTGTACTAAGGGTGCTCAAACAATAAAGAGTTCACAATCTTTCCACTTAAACCCAGCGTTAGAACAAATAGATACATTAACCAATATGGTTAACGCAGTAGATCTTGAACTATCAGATGTAAATGTAACAATCAATACTAACATAGACGACACTGAATACACAATTACTACTACAATTGATAATTTTGAAACATCATTAAATAGTTTACTAAATGATGTTAATTTAGGATTAAGTACACAAGTACAATCAGGAATTAATACATTAGGTACACAACTAGATGATGTTAATGTTACTATAGTAGGTGTAGTTGAATCTACTGGAGAAACAATACAAACTAGTATTACTACCTCAAATACATCATTAACAAGTTTAATTAATTCTGTAAATACAGGAATCACAAGCCAAATGGCTGAAGATTTAAATATCACACAAACACAATTAAATGATGTTAGTGTTTCTATTAGTGGTTTAGTAAGTACTACTGGAGAAGCAATACAAACAAGTATTACAACTTCAAGCACATCACTAACAGATTTAATAAACACAGTTAACTCAGATTTATCAACACAACTGGGTACTGAGATTGATGATCTAAATTCAAGTTTACAAAATGTTTATGTAAGTTTAGATGCTACTATGGAATCAACTGGAGATACAATAAATGCTAATCTTTCAGATGTGAACATATCAATGACAAATCTAATGAATACATTAAACACAAGTTTATCAACTCAAATAACTCAAAAGTTTGCTGAACTAACATCTCTATTAAATGATGTTAATGTTAGCTTAACAGCAACAGTTGCTGACACTGGTGAGGAGATTAATACTAACATTGCAAATAGTAATACATCACTAACAAACTTACTAAATTCAATTAATGTTAGTTTAACAAGTGAAATCACTGGCCAATTCAATAACACAAATGCTTTAATTGCACAAAATTTCTCAGATACAAATAGCTTTATATCTTCAGAAATGGATGCATTAGAAATTAGTGTTAATGGACAGGTTACTTCAACTGGTACTGCTATACAATCTCAAATCACAGATGTTAATTCATCTTTAACAGATTTACTAAATAATTTAATTGCTAATGACTTAACCACACAATTAGATGATATGTTAAGTGATTTAACAACACAAATAGCAGATGTTAAGGACGACACTAGCTGGTTAGTATCACATGCAATGAATGACACAGATATGGTAGAAATTGAAAGTAGATTTACTGCTGTTGATGGTAATATTGCATTATTAGAACAATTCTGTTCAAATACAGATACTAATACAAGTGCATTATGTGTAGAGATATATAATATCAAAGGAGCAATAGAGGTTATGGATGCTGAGCAAACAATTGCATTAGATGCTTTAGCTGTTACAACTACTAATACATGGAATCTATTAAGTGGTGACATAACAACAAACATCAATACTCTATTAACAGATGTTGGTATTATTAAAGCACAAACTACAGATATCAATTCTACAGTACACACAATATTAGATAACCAAGAATCAGAATTAAGAGTACAAATCATCTCATAGATAAGTCTTAATTTGTGATTTTAAAAAAATAATAACCACTGGGTTAAAAACCCAGTGTCTTTTATTTATTTTTTTTCAAAAACAAGAAGGTGAAATATGGAAGATCATCAACCAAAACATAATGACAGATTACATTCTAGCTATAAGTCACATAGGTTCAATACTGGATTTTCTAATTTTAATAAGAAAAGATTATTTATAATTCTAGGAAGTATTATTGGTTTAGCAATAATTATATTTTTAATATTTTTTATAAGTGCAAAAACTGCAGAACCAGGAATAAAAATGGTATCTGGAACAGAATATATTTCTGGGGAAGAAGGTCAGGTAATTGTTAGACTTGATGATTCAAGAAATGTTCCAATTGATGATGCTAATTGTATATTATCTTTATTATATCCTGACAAATCATTTTTCCTAATAGACATTCCAATGAATCCAACAACAGTGCCTGGTAATTATTATCATTCATTTACTACTCCAGAGAGAGAGGGTATTTATGAAGAGCATATTAGATGTACAATTATTAGAGGGGACAATGCTAGAACACTAAACATATCTTATTCTTTCCATGTATCAACAGGTTTAAATTTAATTAGAGAAATTTCCATCTCCCAAAGAGAACAATATGATGATTTAGTTGAGAGAGTTGGATCATTAGATTCTAATTTATCCTATTTACAATCATTTATTGATGAAAATGTAATGAGTGAGATGAATCAATTAGGTCAAAGCATTTCAGATATTAATAATAGTCTAAACAGCTCATTAGATGGTATTGAATCTAGACTAAATGAGACAATGCTTACCAATTTTGAAGAGCTTTATGATAAGTTTAGAGATAGTTATGGTGCTATGGCTGATATCTTTGGAACTGGAGAATAGTTTTAGTATTTACTATTTTTTATAAACATTTCTCTATATAATATATAAAGTAAATAGATAATAAATTAATGATTAGTATGTATGACTTTGTAAATATAGAAAAAAAATGGCAAGATAAATGGAATGACCTAAAAATAGGTGAAGTGGATTTAGATTCAAAACCTAAGTATTTCCTAATATGGGCATACTTAACAGTGTCTGGTTTCCATCATGTTGGACATATGAGAGGTTTCTCTTATGCTGATGCTATCTGTAGATATAAAAGAATGCAAGGTTTTAATGTTTTAATGCCAGCAGGCGGTCATGCTACTGGAAATGGTGCTTTTTCTAAATCACAAAAAATAGCTAGTAAAGATAAAGATACAATTGAATATTATAAATCAATGGGTTTAAATGATTTAGATCTAGAAAAAATATCCACAGCAGAGGGTTTTATTGATTATTTTACTAAAAGCTATATTAAAGATTATAAATCATATGGATTTATTGGTGATTGGAGAAGGTATACAGTTACTACTACTAAAGATTATAATAAATTTATTGAATGGCAATTTAAAAAACTAAAAGAAAAAGATTTACTAATACAAAAACCATATTATGCAACAGCATGTATTAAGTGCGGACCAGTTGCTGTTGATCCATCAGAAATGGATCTTTCAAAAGGTGGAAATGCACAAAAGAATGAATATACAATTCTTAAATTAAAACTAGAAGAAAACACATATGTAGTTGTAGCTACTCTAAGACCAGAAACAGTATATGGACAAACAAATGTTTGGTTAGATTATAATATTGATTATGTTAAAGTAAAAGTTGGTAATGAAACTTGGGTAGCATCTAAAGAATTTGCAGAAAAATTAAAATATCAAAAAGAAAATATAAAAATTTTAACAACTATTTCTGGAAAAGAACTAATTGGTAAGTATGTGGAAGCACCAGCTGTAAATAGACAAATAATTATTCTACCATCTAAGTTTTGTGATCCTAAAATAGGAACTGGTATTGTAACATCAGTACCATCAGATGCACCTTCTGATTGGATTGGATTATTTGATCTACAAAGATCAGAGAAACTATGTAAACAATATAATTTAGACTTTAATAAAATAAAAGAAATAAAACCAATCCCAATTATTAACTCAAAAGGATATGGTAAATTCCCTGCAGTTGAAATATGTGAAAAACTAAAAATTAATTCACAAGATGATACACAGAAACTAGAAGAAGCTAAAAAAGAAATTTACAAAAAAGGATTCCATACTGGTGTTATGCTTGAGAACTGTGGTAAATATGCAGGTATGAAAGTAGAACAAGCAAAAGATGAAATGAAAAAAGATTTAATTGATCAAAAACTAGCTGATATCTTTTATGACCTTTCAGAAGAAGTAATCTGTAGATGTGGAAACCAAGTTGTTATTAAAAAAATAGACAATCAATGGTTTATTAAGTATTCAGATGAAAACCTAACTAAAAAAACTATTGAACACACAGAAAGTATGCTACTATTACCAGAACAATATAAAAATAATCTTCCAAATATTCTAAATTGGTTTGATGATAGAGCATGTGCTAGACAAGGAAGATGGTTAGGAACTAAACTACCATTTGATGAAACTTATACTATTGAACCAATAGCAGATAGTACTCTTTATCCTATATTTTATTTAGTATCATTGTATACTAACTCAGGACAAATAAAAGAAGAACAATTAACTGAAGAATTCTTTGATTATGTTTATCTAGGTAAAGGAAGTTCAGAAGATGTATCTTCAAAAACTGGATTAGACAAAGAATTAGTTGAAAAAGTTAAAAAAGATGTAGAATATTGGTATAAGGATGGATTAGATATAAATCTAGGCGGACAAGAACACCAAACAGTTCACTTCCCTGTATTTCTTATGAACCATGTTGGTATACTTCCAGAAAATTATTGGCCAAATGGAATTATTGTTAATTGGTGGGTAATTAATAAATCTGGAAAAATATCTAAATCTAAAGGCGGAGTTAGAAGTATTGGTGATGAAGCAAAAACCTATTCAGTTGATGCAATTAGATTATTCTATGCAAATGTAGCATCTCCATTTGTAAATATTGACTTCCCACCAGAAGATTTAAAGAAATATAAACAAAGATTAGAAAAAATATATTATTTTATAGAATCATTAGTTGAAGAAGGTAAACTAGAAGAAAAAGAACAGAATAACTTGGACAGCTGGTTAGAATCTAAATTTAATATTAGATTAAAAAATATTATATCTTCAATGGATAGAATTGAACTTAAAGAAGCAACAGATGATATCTACTTTAATATTTATAATGATATCCATTGGTATTTAAGAAGAGGTGGAAATAATAAATCAGTTGTGTTACCAATTTTAAATAAATGGATGAAAACATCTGGTATGTTTACTCCACACTTAGCTGAAGAAACTAATGTTCTTTTAGGTAACTCAGAGTTAATAGCAACTTCTAAGTTCCCAGAAGTTGATGAATCTAAGATTAATGATAAATTAGATGAAGAAGAAAAAATTACTGAAAAAGTTTTGTTTGATATAAGAAAAGTAATTGAATTATCTAAGATAAATGTTATTACTAAAGTTACTTTATTTATCTCAGAAAAATATAAGTGGAAATATTATGGTGATTTACAAAAATATTGGACAAAAAATGGATCAAATGTTGGATTAATAATCGGTGATATGCAATATGAATATCCTAATATTGAAAAACAAAAAATAAGTAAAGATGTAATAAATTATATTAAAAAAGATCATAGATATATTAATGTTACAGATACACAAGATTATGAATTTAATAGAATTAAAAATATACTTGATTTTATTTCTGGTGAGTTAAATGTATCGGTTGATGTTTTAAAAGGTGATGATTCTGATCATCCAAAAGCAAAAAACACATATCCTGGTAATATTGGAATATTAGTAGAGTAACTTTACTCTATTTTTTTTAATTTTAGATATCTTTATATACTAGTAGATATATACTTATATGTGTGTTTGAGTGAGTTTATGTCACACAAGGTGAGTTTATGATAAATGCAAGAATTAAATTAGATGAATACTCTAATAGGGTGTTAAATATCTTTAAAGCAAAATATGATTTGAAAGATAAAAGTGAAGCAATAAATAAATTTGTTAAAACATATAGTACCTTAGAACTTAAAGAAAAAGTGCCTCAAGCTAGTGATAACTATATTAAAAAAATAATAAAATTAGAAAAAGCTTATTTAAAACAAAACCCAAAATTAAAAAGTATGTCTAAGAAAGAATTTGATGATTTATTTGAGGTGTGATACTATTGGCATTTGAATATGATTTTCATGATAATTTAAAGTTAAAAATTAAAAAACTAAAAAAGAAAGACCCAATCCTACTTTTAGCTATACAAAAGAAAATTTTAAAAATAGTTAATTCTGATGAAAGTACAATTGAACATTATAAAAATTTAAGATATAATATGAAAGATCAAAAAAGAGTACACATAGCTAAACATTTTGTGTTAACTTTTAAATATTTTAGACAAAATAAAAAACTTATTTTTTGGGATTTTGATCATCATGATAAAATATATTAATCTATTTTCCAGCAACAATCTCAATAACATCATTATTTTTTAACTTATGATCTTTACCTAACAACATCTTAGTCTTAACAGCAATAGCTTTTATAAAATTTTTACCAAAGTCAGTATGTAACTTAAAAGCAAAATTTAAAGCTGTTGATCCAGGAGGCATTAAAAAACAATCAGGAAGAACATTTCCATCTTTATCTTCTAATTTCTTAGTTCCACCAGGGTATACACAAAAATACCCTAGAACCTTAAACACAACATTATCCAGTATATCTTGGACACCTGTACTTCCATACATATCTAATATATTCTTTTGAATAAACTCTAATGCTTTTTTCTGTTTTTCAGACATATCTTCTTTAATAATTTTAAAAGTATTAGCACCAGGAAGATAATCAATAATTTTAGCTTTATCTGCTCCTTTTAAAGCAGACTCAGACTCAGCTGAACAACCAATAATTGTAGTTTCTGGAAATTCTTTCTTAAGTCTTTCAAGATTATCTTTAGCTGTAGGCATATCTAGCTTATTAGCAGCAATAACAATTGGTTTAGATAAAGATCTTATTTTCTTAGTAAAAGTAAGTAATTCATCATTTGACCAATCAGCAATTAATTTATCTTTAAGATTAGTATTTCTAAGAACTTCATTAAGTTGTTCTTCTTTAGTTCCTAATGTAGCATACATATATTCTAGTAATGCAGTTGATGTTTTAGTTTTTTTAAGTCTTTGATTTTGACCAATCTTATTAAAGTTCTTTTTAAAAATACCAAATAACCATTGTTCAATTTCCTTTAATAAAAATTTAATTTCTAAAGCAGGATCATAACTTCCAGCAGTAACAATTTTACCTTCTTCATCTGTACTTCCAGAAACATCAATTACTTGAATTAAAGCATCAGCACTATTTAAATCTGTTAAAAACTTATTACCTAATCCTCTTCCTTCAGATGCACCAGGAACTAATCCTGCAACATCTATTAAATCTACTGGTAAAAATCTAATATGCTCTTTACAAAAACCATGTCTTGGATTACATTGAACACCAAGTTCCTTATCTACACATGGATTATTTCTTATAAATCCAATTCCTTTATTAGCATCAATAGTTGTAAATGGATAGTTAGCAGCTTCAACATCCATTAATGTCATTGCTCTAAAGAAAGTTGTTTTTCCTGTATTTGGTTTTCCTACAATTCCTACCATCATTTTTAATCACATTTCAATTGTTTTTTTGTATATATTGTCATGATGTCCATATTTAACTAAATGAATTTCATTACCTTTTATTAAGTATATTAGAACAAAAGGTTCTTTAGTATGTACTCTCCAGAATCCATCTAAAGGTTTTTTAAGTGGTTTTCCTAAATGTGGATTTTCTAAAATTTGTTTAACTTTCTTTTTTATGAATTCAAATTGTTTTTTATCTTTTTTTTTAATTTTAGAAAATTGTTTATCTACTTTTTTATCTATAGCTATTTTGTACATTTATAACCTCTTAAAGATTATCAAAGTGTTTATTTATATCTTTTATTTTTGTAATTTTTCTATTTTTATTTTCTATTTTTATTTTTTTTATTTCTTTAACAAATACATCTTTAAGTTCTAGTTCATCAACTGGATGCCAGTCTATTTCTTCCATCCATTTATGTGCTTTATCACTTAGCTTTTCCTTTTTCATATATCTGTTAAATAGTTCTTCTTTTTTAAGTTCTATAGCTTTTTCTCTTATTGCGTCTCTTGCTATTTCTGTCCATTTTATATATTTACTTTCTTTAATTATCGCTTCTAAATTTTTATCTATAGATAATGTAATGTTCATAATATACACCTCACATAATTATGTTAATCACATATATATTAATAATACATATTCTTTATATATTTTTCTATTATAATCAAAATAAACAAGATTTAAATATAAGTAGATGTTAATATAGTAGGATTATATATAATTTAATCTATACTTGTAATTATGGATAAATCAGAACTTAAGAAAAAAACAAAAATACCAGTTGTTGTTTATTTAATAGTAGTTATACTTATTGTTATTGCTGGCATATTAAATATTGTTTTAAGTACTCCTGATAAGTTTGAAAGAAATAAAGATATAGCTATTGAAAACTGTATTAAAGAATGCCAAATTGAACAAGGAAAAGGCACCACATTAACTGATGGTCCTTGCCTATCAAACAATATAGCTACTGGTTGGATTTGTGATGTTGCTCATGATCCTAGAGTAGATATAATTGATAATAACCCAGATAATCAATGTTCAGAATACAGAAAAGGAAATAATAAACACTTTGTAGAAATTACTGAAACTTGTGAGTTAATTAAAGCAAAATAATTATCTATTTTTAAAAAAAACTTCTTTCTTAATTTTAATAAAATCTAGGCTAAGTAATAATAACTAAATTATTTAGAAAATAAGCTTAATTCTTCTTTTAAATTAAAAAATAACAGTAATTTGTTGTTTTAAGATGTTAAATAGTTTAAAATATGCTTAGATTTATAACTTTTAAAAAATCCCTGAGGAAAATATCAACACCTTTATAAACTTGCCTCTGCTATAAGATATATTACCACAACAAGTTTCTTTGTTATGGTATTGACCGTTATTCTAATAACCGAAAATTTAGTAGGATTTATTCTATTAAATCTAGACGGGATGAAAAAAGTAGGTATCTGCAAACAATATTAAGTAAGTTCAATAAATTATTTGCTTAAAATGATTCTTAAATTTTTGTTACGCCAATTAGTGGATAACTTGGCTTATGGACCGATGAAGGACGTGGCAAGCTGCGATAAGCTTGGGGTAGGTGCATGCAACCTTTGATCCCAAGATTTCTGAATTATTCATCTACTATGTAGATGAAGGGTAACCCAGGGAAATGAAGCATCTGAGTACCTGGAGGAAAAGAAAACAATAGTGATGCTGTTAATAGGGTCGACCGAAAGCAGCAGAGAACAAACCGAATCTCTTATAGTAATATAGGAGACATGTGGGGTTGGCTCATTTACTTCTTAGATTCTTAAATCGAAGTGATCTGGAAAGATCCACCATAGAGGGTGATAGTCCCTTAGATATATAGAATTCGAGAGGATTGATGATGTCCGTGAGTACTGCGCGTTGGATATCGCGTAGAAAGTTGGCAGGCATATACTGCTAATTCTAAATATACCATAAGACCGATAGAGAACGAGTACTGTGAAGGAATGTTGAAAAGTACCCTTAACGGGGGGTTAAAAGCACTTGAAACTAATTGGTTACAGGCCGGGCATGGCTTGAAAGGAATGATCTTAATCACCAAGTGATAACAGGTAACTGTTAGAACGTCGATTAAGGGACCGGGGTCATGCTGTCCGTCAAGAAGCACGGACGAGGGAGTTAGTTTGTGTGGCAAGACATCGGGCGATTAAGTCGCTGTGTCGTAGGGAAACCGATCTGCCGCAATTTTTAATGAGGGCTAAGGTGTTAACTGTGCCTTTAGTCACATAAACTAGACCCGAAACCAGGTGATAAACTCCTGAGCATGGTGAAACCGACCGACTGGTCGGTGGAGGCCAGAAGCGTTGCTAGTCTAACTGCTCGTCTGACTTGGGAGTAGGACTGATAAGGTAATCTAACCTGGTGATAGCGGGCTCCTACCAAAATAACTCTAAGGTTAGCCTGGATGGAGATTAATAATGGGGTAGAGATACTGATTAGAAAGTACCGGGGAGAAATTCCCGCCTTTCTTGTCAAACTCCGAATCTATTATTATTGTAGAAGTCCAGAGTAGGGGGCTGGGGGTAAGCCTCAGTTCCGAAAGGGAAACAACCCACACTATGATTAAGGCCCTAAAATACAGACTAAGTGTGAACTTGAAAGGAGTAGTCTTCCTAATACAATTGGGAGGTTGGCTTAGAAGCAGCCATCCTTTAAAGAGTGCGTAATAGCTCACCAATCTAGGTAGTCTGCCCTGAAAATTAACGGGGCTAAGTCTGTTGCCGATATCATAGAGCACGAGCCATTCGTGATCTGGTAGGTAGGTGCTTTGATAGAGCAGAAGGTAGGTGGTAACATCTACTGGATCTGTCAAAGATATGGATCCTCGTGATAGTAACATCAAAGAAATGTGAGAATCATTTCCGCTGAAAGGGCAAGGGTTCCTTAGCACTAATTTTTAGCTAAGGGTAAGTCGATCCTAAGTCTCTTCGTAAATCGAAGTAAGACGAAAGGGAAACAGGTTCATATTCCTGTACCGATATTGCACGTGTGGCGACGCAAGTATAGTTTTTAACATTTTTGGCAGGGTGGAGTGTGCTTGTCTGCACATCTAAATGCTATAAACCTCTGGAGAATTATAATGATGAGATAGAGGTTAAAGGCATGAATGGGAGAGATCTTCTATCGAGGCCAAGAATCCATGAAAAGAAAACTATACAGTGTTGTATCGATCGTACCCAGAACTGGGAAAGGTGTCCCTAGCTGAGTAGGCTAAAGCGTAATAAGAGAATAAAGTTAAGGGAATTCGGCAATATTAGCCCTGTATCTTCGGTATAAGGGGTGCTTACGGTTGAGTAAACTGTAAGTCTAAGTAACTAAGATGGTCCGACTGTTTAACAAAAACACAGGTGACTGCTAGCCTGAAAAGGTGTGTATAGTCACTGACTTCTGCTCACTGCTAGTATGTGAACGCCAGTTTCAACTGGTCTAAGCACTGGTAAAGAGCGGGCCTAACCTTGAGGCTCTTATGGTAGCGTAATACCTTGCCGATTAAATGTCGGCTTGCACCAAGGAAGTAACGAGATCGTCACTGTCCCTAACTTTAACTTAGTGAACTTGCTAGCGTGGTGAATAAGCCACGGACAACCAATGGGAGGATAAGACCCCACGGAGGTTTACCACAGTCTGATGTTGTTATACTATTCTTGCTATAGAGCGTAGACGGGAGTCGCTTTAGCTGCTTTCGCTAGGAAGTAGTTAGACGCCAATGTAACACCGTCTAGTGAGAAAAGTATAACTTACGCCTATATGGCGGACAGCATTTGATTTGGTGGTTGGACTGGGGCGGTACACCCCTGAAAGAGTATCAGGGGTGTCCAAAGGTCTGCTCAGGCTGGTCAGAAATCAGCCGTAGAGGACAAAACCAAAAGCAGGCTTAACAGTGTTCCTAAAAGCACGGAACGCTGGAAGGAAACTTGGGTTTAGCGAACGCTAGTGTCCCTATTTATGGGGGCCTAGTCTGACAGTGAACTTACCCTGGGGGTAACTGGGTTGTCGCGGGTAAGAGTTCACATCGACCCCGCGGTTTGCTACCTCGCTGTCGGCTTACGGCATCCTGGCTGTGCACAAGTAGCCAAGGGTGGAGGTGTTCACTCATTAAAGCCGTACATTAGCTGGGTTAAGAACGATGCGAGTCAGTTTGGTTCCTATCTATTGGTTGTGTTGATTGTTTGAGGGTAAGATCCGTTTAGTACGAGAGGAACGATGGGTCGCAGTCTCTGGTGGATGGATTGTCCGACAGGGCATTGTCCAGTAGCTACGCTGTATTTGATAAGTGCTGAAAGCATCTAAGCACGAAGCAAATCCTAAAACGAAACAGTCATTCTTGCAGAAATGTGAGACAAGGACTCCGGAAGAAGACCGGTTTGATAGGTCAGTAGTATAAGTTGCAAGCTTCGGCGAGTAATTAAGCTTTCTGATACTAAGAGTCCGAGAAAAATTTAAGATTAAGCAAGTAATTTTGAATTTCTCAATCAATTTGCAGATACCTATTTTTTTTGTCTTTCAATGGTCTCTATTTTTTATTTTTTTTTAAAATTAGTTTAATTATAGAACTAGTTAATTTAATAAAAATATATTTACTTTTTATAACTTTTTTTCAAAAAGATTTAAGAAAATGGATTAGTTTAATCTAATCCATCCATTATTAAATTCATATATTTTATTTGTGTTTTGTAAAATTCTATTTTTAAATCCAGTATTACCATTTACTGTTTTATGATCTTTAACATTTTCTAAAGCATTAATTAAACAGTTTGTATTTTTTGGTTTACATTTTTCCATAGCTTTTGAGATTAGCATCACACTATCATAACCCTCAGCAGCAGATGCATAATCTAGATGTGTTAGTTCTTTTCTAGTTATATATTTTTTATATTTTTTTGCAAACTCAGAATCATCAATATTTATATTTATAATATCAATTGTTAATGTGCCTTTTAGAAAATCATTTGTCATATTTTTTATAATTGTTTTTGGTAGTGTTTCAGATGTTGTTGCTGCCATTATTTTTATTGGATAATTATATTTGTTTAATTGATTAAATAAATTTATAAAATGGTAATCAAAACCAACCACAAATATTCTATCTATGTTTTTTTGATTTACTTTTAATAGAATTGTTCTATAATCTTTTTCATCAACATTATACCAAAACTCTTCAACATTTGGTTCAACTTTTTTAATTCCTTCAAAGCATTCTTGTGCAAAACCTATATTTGGAAAAACAATTGCTAATTTTTCATATTTATTATTGTCTTTTGCGAATTTTGTAAGTTCTTCACAACCTGATGCTGAGTCAAAGTTTGCTTTAAATATTAAATTACTCTTTTCTTTTATACTTCTTACATATGCGTTATATAATAATGGAATATTATTTTCAATTGCTATGGGTGCAATGATTTCTGCTGGTGGTTGAAATAATGTTACTAATATATCAGGTTCTTGTGTATTTATTATATAGTTAGCAGTATTTACACTTTCTATTCCAAATTTTCCATCTTGAACTATTAATTTTAATTTATTACTATTAATTCCTTTATTTTGATTAATTTCATCTACTGCCATTTGCATACCTTCTGACATTGGGATTCCTACTCCTGCACCTGTACCACTTAATGGTGCAATTAATCCAATTGTGTAATTTTCTGATTTTAAAACTAAATTACCATTTACATTTAAAGTTATAATTAGTAAAAGTAAAATAATAATTACTATGCTAATTATAAATACTGTTTTTTTCTTCATTAAATCACCTTTTAATTATTTAACTATTTAAAGTTATTAATTAAATTGTGTTTTCGAAACTATTTAAAATGTTACTACTACTAAGTATAGTAGTTATGGTATATAAGTTACTAATGTGGTAAAATGAATGTAGATAATTTTCAAGAACTTCAAGAATTAGGACTAACTAATCCTGAAATAAAGGTATATATTACTCTTTTAGAGTTAAATGAATCAAAGACAGGGCAATTATGTTTAATTACTAAAATATCAAGTTCTAGAATTTACTATATTTTAGATTCTTTAATTAAAAAAGGTTTAGTTAGTTATAAGATTGTAAATAAAATAAAAGTGTACATGTCTGTTCCTCCAGAAATATTAGAGTCAATTTTGATAGAAAAACATAAAAAAATAATAAATATTGTAAAGAAATTAAAAGAAAAAAAGATAAAAACATCTGATTTTAAATATAAACTATTTAATAATTTAAGAGGAATAAAATCTATGTTTTATGAAATAAATAATATTATGAATAAAGATATGGTCATAAATGTATATAGTTCTAAGATAGGTAGTTTTGAAAGATTAATTGGTTTATTTGATGAACATCATAATCTAAGGTTAAATAAAAAAGTTAATGAAAATGTTTTACTTTCATTAGATAAGAAAGAATTAGGTAAAAAAAGAAAAAATAAATATACTAATGTGAGATATGCAGATTTAAATAATGTTGGCGAATGGGGTACTATTGGAGATAAATTATTTTATATTTTTTATATTAAAGGGGATGACCCAAAAGGAATACTAATTGAAGATGAAGTTATTACAAAAACTTTTAAAGAAGTCTTTGAAAAGATTTGGAATGTTTCAAAAAGTTAATTTATTTCCCAAAATATTACTTTCTTTTCTATATATTCAATTAAATAGAATAATAATATTCCAACTATTGATATAAAGATAATAGCAGCAAACATCAAACTAGTGTTTAAATAATAACTAGAGTTAACAATTAAATGACCAATACCATCACTAGCACCAATAAATTCAGCAATTGTAGCACTAATAATAGTTAATGTTGATGCTATCTTTAAAGATGTGTAGAATAGACTAAAGTAATTAACTATGAAAATGTTGATTGTTTTAAATATTAATTCTTTTTCTTTTTTTTAAGTAATTTTTTTACTTATAAGTTGTAATTATGTGAGGTTTAATTTAGTTATAGGTATATCTTTATAAATATATTGGTTATTAATTAATTATAGTTTGGTTATAACTAACCCCAGGAATTATAAAAGAGGTGTATGACATGGTTTTAAAGAAAAAAGCAAAAATCAGATCGAAATGTATGCTAACTATTTCCGGAGCAAGCGATCCATATTAACAAAGAATTGACTGTCTATGAATAAAAATAGTTATCTACCCGGTTTTTTTGGAGGAGTTGTGAAAGATTCCTCCAATTATTCCTATATTGATTTTGAAGAGATTGAAAAGTCTAAACTTATTCCTTCTGAGTGTACAATGATTTCTTGGAATATTACTAATAAGTGTAACTTTAATTGTTTCTATTGTCTTAACTTTGATCATAAAGAAAAGAAAGAACTTAATTTAAATGAAGTAATTAAAGCTATTAAAAAATATAATCCACAAAAAGTTACTATTACTGGTGGAGAACCAACATTAGAACCAGAACTTGTAAGTATAGTAAATAATTTATATAAATATACAAAAGAAGTTGAAATTATATCTAATGGTTCTAATATAAAAAAATTGCTACTTCTTCCTAGAAAAATAAAAATTAGAATATCAATGGATTCTTATGATAATAATTATTTAAAAAAAATAACTAATTCTATTAGTATAAAGGATATTATAAATAATATTCTTGAACTTAAAAAAGCAGGATTTGATCTTGGTATAAATACAGTTTATACTAAATATAATGAGAATGATATCTATGATTTATTCTATTTCTTTAAAGATAATAATATTAATGATTTCTTTATATCCTATGTGTTTCCAAGAGGACATGCAATTAAAGAATATGACTCAATGAAAGGGGATATTAAAAAATATGTTAAACTAATAGAAAAGTTATATAAAAATAAGTTTAATATAAATTTATTAATTGATTATAACTTTAATTGTTTTATTCCAAGACATGGCTCTTGTTCATATAAGAATTTACCTCATATGTTATATCTAGATAGATCTGGAAAGATATTCCATTGTGATCAATTTAATAATAATAAAGATATGAAGTTCTTAAGAAAAATAAATATAATGGATATAGACAAAGAATGCGAAGAGTGTAACCTGAGATGGTTTTGTAATGGTGGTTGTAGAGCAAATGCGTATTTCCTAGATGGCTCTGTCAATAAAAAAGATAAAATCACATGTGAACTATTTAAAGAATGGTATAAAGAAAATAAATCTATCCATTTAAAGATAGATAAATTTAACTTTCCTAAAGAACTAAATTATAACTTTAATAATTTTAAAAATTACTTAATTAAAAACTTTGAAGGTGATCTTGAAAATATTAAAGAAGTAACTAACTTCTTAGAAACTAAAAATATTGATACTTTGTTTTATAGCCTATGGCAAGATTTTCTTTTTGAAGGAGAATTTTATTTATTTAGTATTCTTGAGTCAAATATTTATTATTTCTTAAAAAATAAGAAATATAAAGAAGCATGTGTGCAAATATTGTTCTTTTGGTTAGGTGAACAATTTCTTTACTCTTGTTTAGGTGATATTATTGGTAATTATTTATCAAATAAGAATATATTATTTATAAATAAACAAAATATTAAAGAAAATGATGAGTATCTAAAATTCTTATTTTTTGAACTAAATAATAATAGATACAAAATTAGAAACAAACTTGCAACTAATAAAAAATTAACTGAATTTTTAAAAAATAATATATTTAAATTAAAAAAAGGATTTGTAAATGGATTGGTGGACTATGTTAAAAGGAATAGTTAGCTGTAAAGGTAGTTGTGATAAAATAGAAGGTGTTGCTTATGTATTGGATATTAATAAAAGTAATCTTAATGTTAAACTAGATAGTAGTAAAGACATATTAGTAATACCATATACTTATATAGATTTAGAAGAAATTATGAAAAATGCAAAAGCAATCATAACAGAAAGAGGCGGTATTTTATCCCATGCTGCTATTTTTTCAAGAGAATTTGGTGTTCCATGTGTTGTTAGTGTTAAGGATGTTTGTAGTAAACTAAAAAATGGTGATAATATAGAAATAGACTTACTAACTGGAGAAATAAATATAAAATAAGTTTACTTTCTAGTAAACTTCTTAGTAAATATTGCAATTGCATTTATTGAAATTAATAAGTAAACAATTAATATTACTGCTCTTAAAATTATACTTACTGTCTCATTATAATAGAATATGAAATAATAAAGCTGATCAATTATCCAATAAATCAAATACAACTTAATAACTAAAACAATAAAGAAAGCAATAATTAGCCAAAACCTTCTTTTTGTAAATTTCCAACCTTTTGCTAATGCTTCAGAAACTGGTAAATTATTTAATCCTAAATAAATATTACCAAAAGTAAATACAAAGCTAATAGCAATTAAACAAAGTGCTAGTATTACTAACAAAATGATTGTAATTACATTTAGATAGGATAAAAATAAAGCAGATAAGAAACTAATAGCTATTAATACTATAAACATTAAGAAAGCATAACCTAATACCTTAGAAAAACCATACCAAAATTCCTCTGTATACTTACTTTCTGATAATGATATAATATATATTAAATAACTAATAATAAATAAACCTACAAACCATAAAAATAATATTAATAGTAACTCCCAACCAAAGTAGTTGATTGAATAATTAAATATATGAATTGCTTTTACATCAACCATTGCTTCAGTAAGATCAACAAGTTTATTTCCTAAATAACTTTCTATAAAAAAACTATAAACTAGGTATACTAAAGAAACTATTAATGGATAGAAAAAGAACTCCTTTTTTTTAAAAATATTCCAGCCTTTAAACACACTTTGTAACATATAATCACTATCTCTTTACATTTAATTTAACTCTTTCTTTAAACAACTCATTATTTAAAGAATAATCAATATCAAAGCTATAAGTTCCCTCTAAAAGGTCCCTAGACTCATCATATCTTATATTACAATAAACTGTTCTTTTATTATCTTTAGCAATAATTGGTATTTCAATTATTGTATTTTCAGAATCAATTGCATCTGGACAGAAAACTATAAATGTGTCATCAACAGGAACAATTGCTACTCTTGCATTTGAAACATCTACATCACTATTATTCTTAATAGTTATTGATATAACTGTATTATCTTTTTTAGAGATAACCAATGGGTTATTTTCAAATTTAACTGAAATATTATCCCCTTTGAACATATTACTCCAGTTAACTGAATTAATTAGTATTGCTATAAACACAACTAAAATTATAGCTATAATTGCAATCAATAAAGGTTTCTTTAATTTACCTAAAGAACCACTAAATCTCTTTTCATTGTATAAACTCATATTTGCTCAATAAGATATATATTCATATAATATAAATACCTTTTGTTTTATTATACTATTAAGGGGTTATATTTAAAAATGGTTAAATATGGAAGAATCTTCAGATAATAAGATAATTATTAAGAAATTGCCTGAAATCATACAAGAAATTATAATTCTTTTAGAAAAAAGGGATTTTAATAAATTACATAATATTGAAGAACAAACACTAGAAACAGCAATTACTAATTTTGATAAAGACTATTCAGAAGTTTGTGTTATAATATATGGTTTAAGAAAATTAATATCTAAAGAGCATATTTATAGCCAGAAAGAATGGAAAGACGCACAAATTGAAATAACTGAAAATCTAAACAGAGCAATTAAAGAATTTAATGAAGAGGAACATAGTAATTTTAATAATATTATTAAAAACATAATTTTTATTATTGAAAAAACTGATAAATTACTAGGACATTATGTTACACATATAATTGATGATGCTAGAGTTAGATTAGCATCAATTGCATATGCCTATGGTTTATCTGCATCACAGGCATCAGATTTAGTTTCAGCAAATAGAGAACAATTAATGTCATTTATTGGTGTTACTAAAATGCCAGATGAAGATAAAAAATTTAAAAGTATAAAAGAAAGAATACATTTATTAGAAATTATGGCAAAACATGAGAAGATATGAAGATTGTTTTTGATTCAGGGGTATTAATTACTTTTTCAGAAAGTTGTTTTATGTCCCTTTTTAGATCATTAAAAGAAAAACTTGGTGACTTTATTATTACTAAAAGTGTACATTATGAATGTATTGGTAAAGTAGAACATATAATGAGATTTAAATTAAGTGCACTTAGAATTGAAGATGTAATTGATACTCAAATATTTGAAGTTTATGAAGGTAGTCAAAAACTAGACAAAGCAACTAAAGAAATTATGGATTTGACTAATAATATGTTTTATATTAGAGGAAAACCACTTAAGATTATTCAGATTGGTGAAGCAGAATCTTTAGCTCTTCTAGGACTTACAGAGGCTAACTACTTAGCAGTTGATGAAAGAACCACAAGAATGTTAGTTGAACAACCACATGGATTAATACATATTTTTAAAAGAAAATATAAAACTGGTAATATAAAATTTGATGAAAATAAATATCTTAGGTTTAAAGAGCTTATTGGAAATGTGAATGCTATTAGGTCAGTTGATTTATTTGCATATGCACAGAAACAGAAACTTCTAACAGATAAATTTGATGATAGTGGTAATGTTAAAGCAGCAATGTTTGCTATGAAATTTAAGGGATGTTCAGTTTCCTTTGAAGAAATTAATGAGTATGTGAGTGAGTTATGAAAATTGTTAAGAAAAATAAAACTTATTTTATAAATATAAATGATATTAATGAACAACAGGTAGTAGATCAGCTATTAGACACTAAGTTAGATATTAAGAAGATTAGTGAGGATGTTTTTTCAATAATTAAAACTAAACAAAGTACAGTAAATACTGGACACACAAAACCAACGGTCACCCCTAAACCATTAGATAGTAAACAAAAAATATTTAATCTTTTAAATGATGTAAACTTAACAGCTAAAGATAAGGTAGAAGGTGCTTTTGAAAAGTTCTTAAAGTCTGAAGATTTAAAGGTCTTTAAAGAATTGTTAAGAAGTAAGTATATTTATATTTTTAAACTATCTGATAAATACAAAAAAGGAATTTATAAAGTAAGTGACTCAGCTCAAAAAGAAAATAATACTTTTGATGATTTTGATAAAAATAGTTGTGTGATAATTACTAATCAGAATGATGCTAGTACCTTTTCACAAAAACATAATGATCAAATAAAAGCTAATAAGATAATTGGACTTAAATCTTTTGATGGAAACTATTATGTTATTGATTTTTTATTATTTAAACAAACTAAGGATAAAATATTTTCCTTAAAATTAGAAAATACTTTTTCAATCAAAGATATTCAGGATAAACTTAATCTTTCTGAAGATGTAATTAAAATTACCTTAGAGTTAATAAAAGAAGATGGTTTAGTTATTGAAAAAAGAAAAGAGATTTATCAATTAGTATAGGATGATTATTTATGGATTCTTTAACAATTATTTTATTAGTTGCAATTGGAGTTTTTATAATTGGTAATATTTTATTATCAGTTGTTATTAGAAAACAAAAGAAAAAAAGAGGTTTGCCTCTTAATTCACATGATGCTAAGATATATGTACTTAAATCAAAAATGGATGTGTTGCATAGTAGGGTTTCAAGATTAGAATCTGAGAAATAGTTTAAATTTAAAATGGCTCAGCCCGCCCATCTATCATCATGAAATCAGCAGGTGTTCATTATCATCATTGCCATATATATTATGAAGCATAAGCTTTAAATATATAAACTAAATATATAATATAGATAAAACATGAATATACCATTAATTGTTAATGAATTTTTAAAAAAAGTTAAAGAAAATGATACTATTGCTATTGGTGGGTTTGGTGGAGAATCTGACTTTATAGATGAAATGGTTAAAATTCTTTTAATTAATAAAAAAGAGGTTGTATTTGTGCCTACTACATCTACACAGGCTAAGCAACTACATAACTTAGGTCAAAAAACAATCTCCCTAAATAATAAGGAAATAGATGTGGCTATTGAGTTTGTTGATCAAGTAGATCAATATTATAATTTTGCAAAAAAAAGAACTACTTCTTTTATAAGAGATAAAATGATTGCTCAATCTGCTCTTAATCTAATACTTGCTACCCAAGATTACAATGTTGTTGATGATATTAATTGTGATATCTATGTTGAAATAAGCACTTTTGCATGGCAAAGAACTATTCTTAATTTACAAAGTTATGGACTAGCTAGAATTGTAATGGATACTAGTGAGAATATTATAAAAACAGAAATTGGACATTATTTAGCAAGAGTAACTTTAGATAAGAATATTTCATTAGAAGACTTTGAATATCATGTAAGAAGCATCCCTGGTGTTTTTGAAACTGGTTTGTTTATGGGTTTAGCTGATACTATCTTTGTTTATAAAGAAAATGAAAACAAAGTTATTGTAAAGTCCAGAAAGTAATATATATAAACTAAATGTTACTTAATTTTATTATAAAATACTAGTTTTTTAGTGAGAGTTATATATGTTTAAATTCGTCTGTTAGTTTGGTGAATGTAGTTAGCCTCGGTGGCTTAGTGGTTAAAGCGCCAGACTCATAATCTGGAGACCGCCAGTTCAAATCTGGCTCGAGGCATTTACTAAAAGGCTCGAATAGTGTAGTCCGGTAATCACATCAGACTCTCACTCTGATAACCGGGGTTCGAATCCCCGTTCGAGCACTTTCTCTTGTTTTTGTTAACGCTCAGATAGGTTTAAATAGGTTTTGAGCGTTAACTATTATATGGTATATATAACTAAAAGAACTATAAAAAATAAAGTGTATTATTACTTAGAAGAAACACTATCAAATAAAAAGAAAGCGTCTTTATCAATAGGAAACGCTATACCTAAAGAAAATGAATTATTATCATACTATAATACTATTAAAATAAATTGTTTAAAAAAGAATCACCTTATTTTAATTCCTCCTTTGACAGAATTTGTTACTTATAATAAAGCATTAAAACTAGATAAAGCAATAAAGAATAAAATTAATTTATTAAAAAGCTTAACTATTAAAAATAAAAATGAATTTATTAAAAGAGAAAGAGTAACTTTTATAACTGAGTCAAATGCTATTGAAGGTAGTACTCTTAGTTATAATGAAACTAATAACATAATTGAACAAGCTCAAAAACTAAAAAGACTACAAAAAAAATATATACTTACTGGAATACAAAAAGAAGAACAAGAAGCAATAAATCTTAATAAATGCTTAGAATGGTATGATTTATTTATTGATAAAAAACAAGATATTACTGAAAAGCTAATTTTAAAATTACATTATATATTATTAAAAGATATTGAAGGTTATGATCAATATAAAGGAATTTATAGACCAGTAGATGTTTATGTTGTTGGTTCTAATTTTGTATTTCCTAAATATTATAATGTGCCTGAGTTAATGAAAAAATTAGTTAGTTGGTATAAAGAAAATAAATTATTAATGCACTCTGTAGAATTAGCTGCAAAATTTCATACTAAATTTACTACAATTCATCCTTTTGCAGATGGAAATGGTAGGATTGCTAGATTATTAATGAATTATATTTTGCAATTAAATAACTATCCATTTACAAATATACCTTTAAGAAAAAGAAAGAAATATATGCAAACACAAGCAAGTGGTAATATAGAGGATTATAAACCATTTACTTATTTTTTAATAAATGAAATAATATTGCAAAATAAATTTTAAATTATTTTATATTGATGTAATAATTGTTTTTGTTAACGCTCAGATGTATTTGAATTAGTTTTAAGCGTTAACTACTTCTTTTTAAATCCTTTCTTATATTCTATTTCTAGTGATTACTACATGAAATTTATTCAAACAGAAGAACAAATTAAAAAAGACTTTGGATTTTCAGTTAAAGATGGTATTTTTTGGGTTCTAATGAACTCAATAGCATTAACTTTTTTAGTACCCTATGTTATCTCATTAGGTGCAAATCCATTACAAGTTGGTTTACTACAATCACTACCTATATTTTTAGCATCATTTTTAGTTTTAATTTCATATAGAATTCTTAGATTATTTAAATCTAAGAAAAATTCAATAGTTGTTTTTGTAACTCTACAAGCATTAATGTGGATACCATTAGCAGTAGCTCATTTTTTCTTTAGTAACTCATTAACTATTTGGGTAACAATTGCTATCTATGTTTTAATAATTGGATTTGGAACAATTGTTCATCCAGTTTATATGGATTGGATTAGAAAACTATTTCCTGTTAAAAAAATGGGTGCATATTTAGCTAGAAAACATATTATTCTTGAAATGATATCAATTATTCCAATAATAATTACAGGATATGTTCTTGATCTAATTAAATCCTCAGACACTTTAATTGGATTTACTATTATCTTTGCATGTGCTGGTTTATTTAGATTTATTTCTGGTAGATACCTAAATAAAATGAATGTTACTGAGGATAAAAAAGGTATAAGAATAGAAACAAAGAAAAGAATAAAACCAGTTCTAAAAATATTTAAAAAAGAAGTCCTAAATGATAAACCTTTTTTGAAGTTTCTAATATTTGTAATTCTTTTTTATTTTGGTTTGTATATTGGTACAATTTATGTTTCATATTTTCTATTAGATACACTATCATACACATATACAATGTATGTTTGGTGGAAAATTGCATTTATTGCAGGAACTTTACTAAGCCTAGGGTATTGGGGTTACATTTCTGATAAATATGGTTCGATTAAGATTTTAAAAAATTCAGTTCTATTTATGCCTTTGTTTATTTTAACTATTGCTATATTTTATAGATCATACTTAATAATTGTAATTTCCTCTTTTTTAGCAGGAGTTGTTTTTGCAGGATTTAATTTATCAATAACTAATTATTTTTATCAGAATGTTAAATCAGATTTAATTAATCATTCTTCATTTTTCTTAATCATTCAAGCAATAGCAATCTTATTAGGTACATTATTTGGTGCTTTAATTATTGGAGTTGCAAGAAATTTCTTTGGAAATGAATTAGAAGCCATAATACTTGTGTTTATTATCTCTGCCATATTTAGATTCTTTGCATATCTCTATGGTAGAAACATTAAAGATCTAAATAGAAGAAATATACATTTATTTAAAAGTATAATTATTCAAAAACCAGTTATTTATGGATTAAAGGGTTTTGGAATTTATCTATCACAAGAAGAAAAGAAGATGTTATCTAAAGCTAAAGAAAATAAGATGAAATTAAAGGAATTTACTAAAAAAGAAGAAGAAATAATTAAAAATAAAATGAAGAAAGAAAAAGAAGAGATAATGAGTTTAATTAATAAAGTTAAAAATGAAGAAAAAAAGATTATGACTAGATTTAAAACAAAAAAAGTAACCACATCTATTAAATTAAAAACTAAAAAGAAAAAATAAACATTGTATGTGTATTGTAAATAATTATAAATTTTACAACCCAGATATCTTTATAAGTATTATGTGTTGTAAATATATTTAATATTGTGAATTAATATGAGTAATGTAGATATAGACCCTTGGGGTTCAAGTGAAATAAAGTTTGATGAAAAACTTTTAAAAAAATTCGGACTTAAAAAAGTTAAAGAAGATGATATTGATCACTATTTTTTTAAAAGAAATATTATTGTTGCACATAGAGATTTCCAAATAATTCAGGATTGTATAAAAAATAAAAAAGACTTTATTCAACTTACTGGTATTGCGTCTTCAGGGCCATTACATTTTGGACATAAAGTAGATATTGATGCTTATTTATTATTTAAAAAACTAGGTGCTAATAGTCATTTTGTGGTTTCAGATATTGATGCCTATGTATCTAGGGAAAACTCAAAAGTTCCTACCCTTGAAAAAGCTAAAGAAAATGCAGTTGAATTAGTAGCACATTTATTAGCATTTGGTTTATCTGAAGATGAGATATATGTTCAGAGTAGAAAAGAGCCTAGGTATTATGAGTTTGCATTTGAGGTATCTAAAAAACTTACTGAAAATGAATATAAGGCAATCTATGGGCATATGCATCTAGGTAAGATGTGTGCTAACCTATTGCAGTATTCTGATATTTTACACCTACAGCTTAAAGAATATTTTGGACCTACACCAACAATTACTGGAATTGGTGTTGAACAGGATCCACATGCTAGAGCTTGTAGAGATTTAGCAAGAAGGCTTCCTTATAATTTAAAACCACCAACATTTATTTATTTCTTACATCAATCTGGTTTACAAGAGGGATGTAAAATGAGTGCCTCAGAACCAGACACTGCTATTTTCTTAAATGATTCAGTAAAAGATATTAATAGAAAAATAAATAAAGCATTCTCTGGTGGTAGAGAAACTGTTGAGCAACATAGAAAGCTAGGTGGAGTTCCTGAGATTGATAAGGCATATGAAATGTTGTTCTTCCATCATCCAGATACTGAGTTTGTAGAAAAGATATATAAAGACTATAAAGCTGGAAAAATATTAAGTGGTGAACTAAAGAAAATTACTATTGACTTTGTAACAGGCTTTTTAGAAAAACATCAAAAGAAAGTAGAAAGTTATAAAGATAAAGCACATAAGATAGTGTTTGGAAAATAAATTTACAAGATATCTTTTATTTTTTTTATTTCTTCTTTTAGAAGGTCTATTCTATTAACAGGTATTAATCCTTCAATAACAAAATTAGTATTTTTATTTAGATATTTAGGTATTTCTTTTCCTGATCTAGTAATAAGTTTATGATATGTGTGATATTTATATTTTTTATAAATTGGATTACTTATTGTGGATATATGAAATTCTTTAACTCTTTTTTTAATATAATTGTATTGTTCTTTAACTTTATTCTTAAAAATTTCTTCAGAATGATCAATATCAAAGCAAAAATTATGTTTGAATTTTATCATATCTTTTGTGTTCTTATATTTCTTTTTTCTTTTATCTGAGTTTTCAATAATGAAAGGTAATTCTTTAGGCAATTGTTTTTTCTTATCATAATCATCTGCATGAATTATAAAATAATGCACTTTTAATTTTTTCTTAATTTCCTTAAGTTTTTCATAAAATTCATTAGATTCTTTATAAGTTGGTAAATGTAAAGTTACAAATAGATTTTTTAATTTATGCTCAAACTTAAGAATGTTGTTATTTAATATTTCTTCTTCGGAACTATGGATCTCCACACCATTAACTCCTAATTTTTTAATAAGTTTTAAATATTCTAATTCAGAGTTAATATTAAACTTATTTTCCCAATAATAAAAATCAGCTAATGATACACTAACTCTAAACATATTTATTCAGAAAAGACATTAGCTGTCTTTCCACCATCCCATGTGATTCTTGGTCTTATCTTTAGCATCATAACCTTTTCAGAATTATCATCAACTAGAATTGCAAAACCCTGTTGTTTTGGCATTTGTGCATAGTATTTATCCATTGGTATTTTTAAATAACTTGGTCTGATTGCAGAAACAGAATCTATGTCCTCTTTAGCTGTAAGTCTCATACTTAAAAAGAAATCAGACTGAGATATAGCTTCTGAATGTAGCTTGTTAGGTCTTTGGGTTGCTAATAACAAAGATAATCCAGGTTGTCTACCTACTCTAATCCATTGTAATAGAACATCCAGTGCCATGCTTGGTCTATTTTGTGGCATAAACATATGTGCTTCATCAATCATCATCCAAATAATTGGCATCTCACTTGTTTTCTTTTTACCTTTTAATAAATTCATTTCTTCTTCTTTTCTATATAGCATTCTTTCTTCATATAACTTTTTACCTAATAATCCAACTATTAATTCTTGAATTGATTCCATTCCAATTGATTGTTTATAAGTTGAAACATCAATGGTTGTGATTGTTCCTTGTCTTGCAAACTCCTTCATGGTTGTTCCTTGTCTAGAAAATAAACCCCAGGATTTTGCAACCCTCATTCTATTAATTAATGAATCTTTAATTTCTTTAGTAGAATCTGGATCTGTTAATGCAACTTTTATAATATTATCAATATCATACATATTTCCAACTTTCTTTTTAATAACTTCAATTGTTCTAGAAAGTAAGGAGCTTTCTGGGTCTCTCCAGGTTAATCTAAATACACCTAACCAATCTTCAATATCCATTTGTGAGGTTCTTATGGAGAAAGGTTGATCAAAAGGGATTTCTTTTTCCTTATAAAACTCTTGTTTACCTAAAGGAATCATAGTTCTAATATTTATACCTTCAGCTTTAAGATCCCACTTATCTAAAACCTCTTTTGGCATTTCTTTATTTTCATATTTCATTGTCCAGAAGATACCAACTGTGTCAATTACAATTACAGATAATCTTTCTTTAATCTCAAAAGGTTGTCTTGCGAACTCCTCCATGATTACTGACATAGTGTAACTATTATGCACTATAATTCCATTTGCTATGAAATTATAATTTTGCGGTACTGTTATATCATATACAGGGAATTTTCCTTTTATTTTTTTAATTTCTTTAATTTCATCCCAGAATATATCAGATTCAGCAATTTTTTGTAATTCTTTATTTTTTTCAATTTTAGCAATTTTTAGCAGTTTATCTCTAGATGGGGAATAATTGATTGATGATCTAAGTGATTTTGGATTTTTATAACCAAATTCTTTTCCTACTTTTACCCAGTTTTTAGGTCTATAATTATTCCATATCTCTTTAGGTATTGTATCTATATTTGGATTATGTTTTTTAGATTGTTTTATTTTTTTAATTCTTTCTTCTTTTTTTCCAAAAAATCCAATTTCTTTTTTAAATTTATAATTATCTTGGATTAAAACATTAATTTCATAATTATATCTCTTTTTGGTTTTTTTTGTTCTTATGGTAGAAAGTATACCATATCTTAAAATAAGATTTTGAACTTGATTAATCATTATTTTTGAAGATGATGAATAGCTAATTTGCCATAATTTTGTACTTTTATCAAAACATATGCATCCATCACAACTAAATAATCTATTTAAAAATAAAGCTAATTCTTTTCTAGGTAATTTAAATATTTTTTGTGGTATTTCTCTTTCATGTGCTAATTTTCCATATAGTTTCAAATTTTCTAAATATTTTCTTAAACTATTCTTTTTATCAAATAAAATACCTTTTTTGAATTTATTTTTATTTCTTTTATCATTTATTATCTTTCTTTTAATTTTAGTATTAACTACTCTATAACAGTGTGAGTTGCCATTATCTTTAATTTCTAAATCTTTATCAAATTCTTTAATTGATTTTTTAAATTCAGTTACTATCTTAGAATCTGTGTTAGAAAATAAAATAAAATTATTTGATAAATGACCTTCCGCTAATAAATAAGCTAATATTTTTATATTTTCTAATGGTAATTTTTCTTTTCCAAAGTTATTTGTAATTCTAGGAGTTGCTATTCTTGAACCTTTTTTAAGTTCTTGTGTTTTTTCCCATCCATTAATTGTTAATAATGGATGTTCTGGAGTTAATTTAATTTCTTTACCACTTCTTAGTTTTACTTCAAGTATTTCATTAACATTTCTTTTGAAAAATTCATTTTTTTTATTTACCTTAATTTTTAAGTTCTTATTTAGTGCTAATATTTTATTTTTAATATTTTTAATATCTTTGATTGGTATTTCAGAACCATCATCTAATGTAATTAAAGTGTCTCCTGTCAGGCACTTTCCTCCGCCTCTTTTTCCGCAGATAATAGCCACATGTGATCTAGACAAATCCATTAACACTTTTTTACCAACAACTGGATCATCACCACCAGATACCACTACCTTACCTAGGTAACCAGTGGCTTTTTCACCATATTTCTTAATCTGATTGGATCTTCTTCCAACTATTATATTTTCAGTAAATTCTAAACCCATAAATTATCTTTTTTGTTTATTAAAAGTAAGTAATAATTCTTTAATTGCTTTGTATGTTGTGAATCCTAATAATGCAATTAAGAACATATATAGTACAATTATTAGTATGTAGGTAAATGATCTTAAATTAATTAAAAATATAAATAAAATTCTAATTAAATGTGTTTGTATAATTGTACCAATCACTAGTGATATTAACCCAATATAGAACATAATTATATCTTCTTTTCTTAGGAACCTAATTTTTAGTCTAATATCTTTATTTCCTTTAATTAAAAAGTCATTTATAAACTCTTTAATTATTGCTAGTATTAATTTAATTCCAATTGTAGAAAATATTATAAATGTAATAAAGAAAAATATTTGTGGAATTAATTGAACAATTAATTTAATTTGGCCTAAGAAAGATGAAGTTAGTAGAACTATATGTGCAAAACCATACTTAACTGCAACTATTAAATAACTAAATGGAATTACTGCCATTTGAAGTGCATTCTGCATAGTTGTGTAAAATACACTTTTGAAAAAAGTTGTACTTGTTAATGATAAATTATTAATAAAGTTAAGTTCTCCTACAAATATATGCCCTGTTAAAGTATATATTAATGCAATTATTAATCCTATAAAATATGCAGCACCAAATGTAGCACCTATAACTCTATAGTAATTATCTATTTTTATCATATATTATATGTTACAAAATTAGTTTATATATGTTTTGTTTTATGTAAAAAAAATTAGAAAATAAGAAAAAGAAAAATTATTGAGTTTTAAACTCAGTTTTCTTCATTCTCTTAGGAATTATAAAATATTGCTTAGATTTACATTCTGTACATTCAGCCAAGAAAACAGGCTTTTTATTCTGTTTCTTAACAGGTTTAATGTGTTTAGCTTTTCCACCATAACCCTTCTTATGTTTTTCTTCATTTTTTCTATTACCTATAGCACTTGCTCTTCCTTTTTTAGGTTTATAGACTTTTAGCTTTTGGGTTGTATGTTTTTTACACTTTTTACAGTATCCTTTTATTTGTTTTGGTATTTCCATATCACTCACTCTCAAATATTAAATTTAATTTTTATATAAAAATTAGTGTTCACTATAATATAATATATAGAAGGAATCTTTAAAAAGGAGAGTGTTTTATCTATATTTTTTATTTAAAAAAGTAGGCAATCTCTTTATCTGGTGTTTTTGTAGATTTAAGTCTTAAAGAAATAGGAAGATGTCTTCTATAGGTATCCCAACCATATCTACCATCTAAATAAACAATTACACCCCTATCATCTGTACTTCTAATTACTCTTCCAGCACTCTGGATAGTTTTCTGAATGGCTGGTTGAATGTAAGCATATTGCCAACCCTTATTATATTTCTTTTCATAATACTCAATCTTAGCATTTATATTTAGTTCCATTTTAGCTAATGGCACTCCAACAATAACTGCTGATATTAAATAATTACCAGGAAGATCAATTCCTTCAGATGCCTTTCCACCCATTACTGCAAACAAAGCAGCACCAAATGTTCTTGAACCACTTTTGAACTCATTAATCATATTGCTAAATTCCTCAGAAGTTGAGTTCTCTTCCTGAATGATTTTAGGTTTGCTTATATTTACATAACTAGTAACTTGTCTTAGTATTTCAAATGAAGGAAAAAAAATAACTATGTTCCCAGGAACTGAATTAACAATTTTATTAACATAATTTGCAATTTTCCTATACTCCTCACCATTTCTTTTAGTGTATTTAGTAGTAACATCAGGAACTAATAGGTCTAATCTATTTTCCTTATTAAATGGTGATGAATATTCTTTAAGCACAGTGTATTTATCAAGACCAAATATGTTTTGATACATTTTAAGAGGTGTTAATGTTGCTGACATTATTATGCTAGCGTAGCAACTATTAAATGTATCTTTTGTAATTAAAGAAACATCCAATGCATTATACTTAATTGATATTAAATTATTATCAAATTTAATATATCTAATGTGTGCTGGCATTTCTTTTACCCAATAATCTAAAAATAAAGCAATTGCAATTAATGCAGATCTATGTTCTTCAGTTTTTTCTATGTAATTAGTTCCAGTTTCTTCTATTTCTTTAATTATTTCTAAAATGTAATCTTGATATTTAGGAGGAATTATATCTTCTTTTTTAATATACTCTTCATTTCCATATTTCTGTATACTTTCTTTACCAAAAACATTTTTACCTTTTTTGAATTTTCTTTCAGATAATTCTTCAATGTTTCTTAGAATGTCTTTTAGTACACTTTTTAGTTTTGAGTTTTTCATATCACCTGCTTCTTTAATTGCTCTATTTAGATGTTGTGTGTTTAATGATTTAGAAAGAAGCTTAAGAACTCTATCTTCTAGATTATGTGCTTCGTCAACAACAACTACACATCTATTTAGATCAATGCCTATGTCTGCTAATAAAGATTCAGCTATTTTTTCTGAAAACACATGGTAATAATCAGCAATAATAACATTACATTTCTTAGCAAAGACCTTAGATAACTCATATGCACATACTGGTAGTGGTTTTTCAGAAACATCTTTGAAATCCATTGCTAATTCTTTAATATCTTGATGGGATAATGTGAATTTGCCTTGGAATCCTTTTTCAAGTTTATAATTAAGTAATTCCTTTTCAGATTTAGTTGTTGGTTTTATGTTTAAATAGAAAGGGCATTGTTTTTTCTTAACTGCATGTCTACAAACTTCATAGAATCCAGAGGTAACTTGGGAAATTCCAGGATCAATACATAGATTTCTTTTTCCTACAAAATCTATTGCTTTTAGGTCTGTATTGTATTTTTTATTAATTCCATCAATAACTTCTAGTGCAATTTTATGTTGTGCAATCTTAGGTGTTAGAAATAGTACTTTCATATTATTTTCTTTAGCAAAGGTGATTGCTGCTGATAGAGCTGCATCTGTTTTTCCTGTGCCTGTTGGCGCATGAAGTAAAGTAGTGTTACCTTTATTTAGGGCTGTAAGAATATCTGATATTATTGTATCTTGTCCTTTTCTGAACTCTGAATGTCTAAAGTATATTTTTGTACTCATTTATTATCTTTAATTTAAAAATAGATTAAATAATATGGAAGAATGTATATATATGCTTTTCTAGGGTACCTGTCCGAGAAAGATTTTATGTTATTTAAATATTAAAATTAAAATAATTTAAGGTGGTCGCATTTTGCGACCAGTTTATTTCTTTTATGTTTTGTTAATTGAAACCTAAAGTATTTTATATATCTATTAATATGTCTTTTAACTTAAAGTTAATCTTAACTTTAGGTATTTATATAACTTATCAAGTGTGTGTTATTAATAGTAGTAACTAACACTTGTACTTGTAGTAGCTAATAGGTGTATTTATAAACATGTCTATATATATAATATCTATGTACTTTGAAATCTTTCCTAAAAACTTTAAAAAAGATTTGTTTAATTCAGATGTTAATCTAAATAATTTATTAAATTTAATTAATGATACATCTGTAAGATTAATTGTTATAAAAGGATTAAGAAGAACAGGTAAAACCTCTTTATTAAACGTAGCAATTAAAGAATCTGACCAAATACATATTAAAATAGATGTTAGAAATCACCCATTTTTTAATTATAATGATTTTTTAAATGTTTTTATGAAATTATTAAAAAATACTATTTTTAAAAAAAATGTGTTTAAACAATTGTATATTAAACTAGACTCAATTGATTTATCTTTAAGTTATGGAGATATTAAACTTAATTCAAAATTTAATTTAAAAAATAATAAAGAAATATCTTTGTTTTTAGAAGAAGTAAATAACTTTTTAGAAAAAAAGAAATTAATGCTTGTGATTTCAATTGACGAAGTTCAACTTTTAAAGAAAATTAAAATAGATTATTTATTTGCAAGTATCTATGATAATTATAAAAACATTAAATTTATTCTTACTGGTTCTGAAATTGGGTTGTTAGATAGTTTTTTAGGTGTTAATAATTATGATGCACCATTATATGGTAGACATTTTGAAGTTATAGAGATTAAAAAACTTAGAGAACAAGATAGTTTTAATTTTTTAAAAATTGGATTTAATCAGGTAAATAAAGTTATAGATAATAAAGAAATAGTATTTGTTGTTGAAAGATTAGATGGTGTGATTGGTTGGTTAACACAATACGGATATGAGAGAATAAAAGGCAAAAGTAGAGATGTTGCATTAAACAATGTGATATCTAATGGTGTTGAGCTTTGTAGAAGAGAATTCAATAATTTTTTAGATTCTAGAAAAGAAAAAGATAATTATATTACTTTAATGCATTTTTTAAATTTTGGATTAAATAGTTGGAGTGATATGAAAAAGGAATTTATTAGAAAAGGGAAAAAAATTAGTGATACACAGTTAGGTTTGTATTTAAATAATTTGAAGGATTATGGGTTTATTGCTGAAAAAAATAAAAAATATTTTATTCCTGATCCTTTATTAGAAAAAATATTTAGTTAATTTTATTTTAAATAAAAAATGGTGATTGTATATGAATATTCTAGAAAATGTATATATTAAAGATAAAGATAAATTAAATAATAAAATTAAACAAATTAAAGAAGATGGTAAAGACAAACTACATATTATCTCTGATTTTGATAAAACATTAACTAAAGTATTTTTACAAGATATAAAATATAGATCAGCAATTGCACAAATAAGAGATGGTGGATATTTAGAAAATAACTATCCAAGAAGATCAGAAGCTTTATATGAAAAATACTATCCAATAGAAATAAATCCAAATATACCATTTGAAGAAAAAAAAGAAAAAATGCTAGAATGGTGGAGCACTCATATTAAAATGCAAGTAGAGTGTGGATTAAATATATCAGTAGTAAATGAAATAAACAATAAAAGAAATATTAAATTAAGAGAAGGAGTAATAGAAACATTTAATCTATTAAATGAAAATAATATTCCAATTCTTATTTTATCATCAGCGGTTGGTGACTTTATTGAATTTGTAATTAAAGATAATAATATTTTTTATCCTAATATCCATATAATTACTAATTTTTATAATTATGATGATGCAGGAAAAGTAATTGGGTATAAAGATAAAGTAATTCATAATTTTAATAAAAATGAAGCAGCAATTAAAGAAACCCCTCATTTTGATAAAACAAAAGATAGACCTAATGTACTACTTTTTGGTGATAGTCTTAATGATATTAAGATGATAGAAGGAGTAGATCATAAAACAGTTATCTTTGTTGGTTTTCTAAATAATAAGATTGAAGAAAGATTAGAGCTTTTTAAGGATAAGTATGATATTGTTATTACAAATGATGGTTCTTTTGAGCAAATACTAGAACTATTAAAAGAGATTTTGTGAGTTTATGGTTGATAGTTTCCAAAATTTAAAAAAAGAAATACTTTCTTGTAAGGATTGCAAAAAGTTATTTGGATTTGAACCTAACCCTAATTTTCTTGGTGCTAAAAATTCAAAAATTATTCAAATAAGCCAAGCACCATCTAGAAATGTGCATTTAACATCAAAAGCATTTAATGATCAAAGTGGAAAAAGATTAAGAGAATGGTATCAAATATCTGATGATGTTTTTTATAATACTAAAAATTTATATGTTACTGGTGTTGCTCATTGCTTCCCTGGGAAAGATAAAAATGGTGGAGATATTAAACCACCAGTTTATTGTGCTAATAAGTGGTTAGAAAAGGAATTCTCAGTAGTTAATAATAGAATATTTGTAATTATTGGAAGAGAGGCAGCAAAATACTTATTTCCTAAAAGAGAGTTTAATGATTTAATATTTAATGATCAATTAATTAATAATAAACCAGCTTATGTTCTACCACATCCATCACCACTAAATATAAAATGGTTTAAAGATAATCCATCTTTTCTTAAGAAAAGATTACCTAATATTAGAAAGAAGATTCATAAGGTTTTAGATATTAAAACATAGTATTTTATATGTTTATTATATAATATTAATACCTAAATTATGAGATGAGTAGATATGGTTGTAGCAAGAAATAAGAAATTTATATTATGGTTTAAAGAAACAACAATTGATGATGTTCCATTAGTTGGTGGGAAAAATGCATCTTTAGGTGAGATGTACAAAAACCTAACTAAGAAAAAAGTAAATATTCCAAATGGTTTTTCAATTACTGCATATGCCTATAGGTATCTACTAAAAAAAGCAGGTATTGAAAAAGAAATTAAAAAAATACTTAGTAACCTAAATACCCATAATCTAAAACAACTTGCTGAGAAAGGAGCTAAAGTTAGAAGACTTATAAGAAATGCTAGTTTCCCAGAAGACCTAGAAAAAGAAATAATTATTGCTTATTATAAACTATCAAAATTAGAAAAAGTAAAAGAACTAGATGTTGCAGTTAGATCATCAGCAACAGCTGAAGACCTACCAGATGCATCTTTTGCTGGTCAACAAGAAACATACTTAAATATTAAAGGACCAGAAGAACTAATTGATGCATGTAAGAAATGCTTTGCTTCATTATTTACAAATAGAGCAATATCATATAGAGTGGATAAGAAATTTAACCATTTTAGCATTGCACTATCAATAACTATCCAAAAAATGGTAAGAAGCGACCAAGCAACTTCAGGAGTTATGTTCTCAATAGATACTGAAACTGGATTTAAAGATATTGTGTTAATTAATGCTGCCTATGGTTTAGGAGAGAATGTGGTTCAAGGTGCAGTTAATCCTGATGAGTTCTTAGTTTTTAAACCATCTTTAAAGAAAGGAAAAAAATCAATTATTTCTAAAAAACTTGGTTCAAAATCAATAAAAATGATATATGATAACCAAGGAAGTAAATCTACAACTAAAAACATAGCAGTAGACACAACTCATAGGAACCAATTTTGTGTAACTGATGAAGAAGTTACTCAATTAGCAAAGTGGGCTTGTATAATTGAAGACCACTATTCAAAAAAAGCAGGTTACTATAAGCCAATGGATATGGAATGGGCAATTGATGGAATAACTGGAAAACTATATATTGTTCAAGCTAGACCAGAGACAGTTCAATCACAAAGAAAAAGAAATGAAATAATTACTTATAAACTTTTAGAAAAAACAGAACCAATTGTTAATGGTATTAGTATTGGTCAACAAATTGCAACTGGAAGAGTTAATATTATTAAAGATGTAAAAGATATTCATAATTTTACAAAAGGAGATGTTTTAGTTACTGAAATGACTGATCCTGACTGGGAACCAATTATGAAGATTGCATCAGCAATTATTACTAATAGAGGTGGAAAGACCTGTCATGCTGCAATCATTGCTAGAGAGCTAGGTGTACCTTGTATTGTTGGAACTAGAGATGCAACACATCAATTAAGAGATAAACAATTAGTTACAATTGATTGTTCATCAGGAGATGTTGGGCATATATATAATGGTAGACTAAAATTTAAAAAAGAAGTTCATAATATTAAAAAGCTTTTAAAAACAAAAACAAAAATTATGATGAATGTTGGTAACCCAGAACAAGCATTTGAACTATCCTTTTTACCAAACCAAGGTGTTGGGTTAGCAAGAGAAGAATTTATAATTAATTCTTGGATTAAAATACACCCACTAGCCTTAATTAATTATTCAAAAATTAAAGATATTAAAGTTAAAAAAGAAATTGATGAACTAACAATTGGTTATGAAGATAAAAAAGAATACTTTGTAGATAAGTTAACTCAAGGAATTGCTAGAATTGCAGCTGCATTTTATCCAAAGAAAGTAATCTTAAGATTATCTGATTTTAAATCAGATGAATATGCTAATCTAATTGGTGGTAGAGAATATGAACCAATTGAAGCAAATCCAATGATAGGTTGGAGAGGTGCTTCTAGATACTACCAAGGAAACTACAAACAAGGATTTGCACTAGAGTGTAATGCAATTAAAAGAGTAAGAGATGATTTCGGCTTAACCAATCTAGAAATAATGGTTCCTTTTTGTAGAACCATAAAAGAAGCAAAATCAGTTATTTTTGAGCTTAAAAAGAATGGTTTAAGACAAGGTGTTAATAATTTAAAAATAAACTGTATGTGTGAGATTCCATCCAATGTGATTTTAGCACATGAATTCTTGGACATCTTTGATGGTTACTCAATTGGCAGTAATGATTTAACACAATTAGTATTAGGTTTAGATAGAAACTCAGAATTACTAACAAGTATTTATGATGAAAGAGATCCAGCAGTTAAGAATCTAATTAAAGATGTAATTAGTGTTGCAAAAAAGAAAGGAAAGTATATTGGGATCTGTGGTCAAGCACCATCGGACTATCCTGAGTTTGCTGAGTTTTTAGTTGAGCAAGGAATTGAATCAATTAGTCTTAACCCTGATACAGTAATTAAGACAACCCAGTTAATTGCAAGAAAAGAGAAAAAGAAATGAAATTTATAAGGAAGTTTTTTGGGAAAAAACCAAAGAAAAAACCTTTACCATATATTGAAATTCCAAATCCACAATTGTTTGCTGAATTTGTTAAAGATAATCTAGTAAATTGGTATAAAATTAAATATAAGTCAAAATTTACTTCAAAATTAAATTCTGATTTTATATATAAAAAAAAAGGCTTTATTGAAATTTATAATCTTTTAAAAACAAGTTATGCTAAACAAAAAAGTCGTTCTAGAAAAGCATTATTTTCTTTTATTGTTAATAGATCTTTAATTAATAATGTTTTTTTATCTGTTGAGGCAATTAACATAATTAATAATAAAATAAATAAAATGAGTGTTGATAAAGCTAAGACACTTGATAAATTAATAAGTCTTGGAGAACTACCTATTTTAGGTAAAACTGCTAGATCAAAGAAAAATCCAAAATTTAATTATTTTAAATTAATTCATAGTTTTTTTACTAATAAAGTGTTTGAAGAAAAATTATTGTATTCTACAATTCGTTTAATTAAAATGTTCCCAATTGAAATAGAAAATTTTGATAATAGACTTCATCAAGTTAAGATGCTTGATAATTTAGATGATTTATTACATCATTTAACAATACCTGGTTTTAATGAAAAACAAAAATCAGAAGTACTAAGACTTTTATATGATAAATCCTTTAAAATTAAGAATATGAAATATAAAGCAGAATTATTTAGTGAGATGCTTGAATATACACATCAAAAAGTAAAAGATTTCTCTGAAAAAATTGCAGTTGTGGATGAATATTATAGCGATGAAAGGTTATCTCCTGCGGAACATAAATATGAAATAACTAGGTTGCATAACTATAGACCTACTTTTTTAAAAGAACTAACTAATGCAATTAATAAGGGTAAATGGATGGTTAAAGAATAATATTGTGTTTAAGCCTCCGATCTATTTTTAAATAATTTGTTTTAGTATATGTATCCTTACAATTTATCCTAATAATGAATTTTTCTAATTTTAGAAATTACACATTACGGAGGAATTACATATGCATGTAAAAACACATACAATATACCTATCAATGGCTATTATGATTTTATTAATAATATTATCAAATACTATAATTGAAGATAATATAATTAATCAAGCAAATAGTATATTAGAAGTTCCTTCTATTAATAACACTAATCTCATAAACACAAATAATAATTTACAAGCTAAAGCATATCCCTATTGTGGAGATGGTACTTGTGATTATAATTTTGGTGAAAATGCTTATAATTGCCCAGAAGACTGTTATGTGTAGTAGATTAATTTATTAACCTTTTCCTACATAATATAACTTAATGGAGGGACAATTATGACTTTATTATTAATAATATTAATTATTATTGCTATTTTGTTACTAATATTACTTACAATTTATAATAGTCTAATAAGAGTTAAAAACAGAGTTAAGAACGCATGGAGTCAAATAGATGTTCAGTTAAAGAAAAGATACGATCTAGTACCAAATCTAATTGAAACAGTAAAAGGTTATATGACCCATGAAAGAGAAACTTTAAAAAAAATCACAGAACTAAGATCTCAAGCAATGAATGCCAAAGACACTGGCTTACAAATGAAAGCAAACAATGAGATGTCTAAAATGCTTGGTAGCTTAACAGTTGCTGTTGAGAACTATCCTGATCTTAAAGCAAGTAAGAATTTCTTAATGTTACAGGAAGAATTAGCAGGTATTGAGAATAAGATTGCATATGCTAGACAATTCTATAATGATTCAGTTATGCTTTTTAATAACAAAATAGAAATGTTTCCTAGTAACCTAATTGCTAGTATGTTTAATTTTAAAAAGAAGGACTTTTTTGAAGCACCAACTGCTGAAAAGAAAAACATTAAGGTCTCTTTTTAATTTTTCTTTTTTAATTTGATTATTTATGTGTGGAATTATTGGAATTATTGATAATCAAGAAGATGTATCCTATAAACTATACTATAGCTTAATTTTTCTACAACATAGAGGACAGGATGCCTGTGGAATTGTAACTTCAGAAAATAATAAGTTATATGTTAAGAAAAAAAATGGTTTAGCACTTGATAGTTTCTCAGAAGATGATTTAAAATTACTTGTTGGAAAAATAGGTGTTGCACACAATAGATATTCAACAACTGGTTCTATAAATGATAATACACAACCATTAATAATTAATTCTAATAAAAATAAAATTGTCTTAGCACATAATGGTAACCTAATAAACTATTCAGATTTACATAGTTCTTTAGAAAAAGATGGATGTTTTTTAACTACAGATGTAGATTCTGAAGTTATAATTTATCTTATAAGAAGACAATATGAATTTACTAAAGACATTTTTGAATCAATTAAGTTTGTAATGAGTAAGATTAAAGGTGCCTATTCTGTTGTTGGGTTTATAGAAGATAAAGGATTATTTGCATTTAGGGATCCAAATGGTATTAGACCATTAGTAATTGGTAAAAAAGAAAAAAGTTATGCAATTACTTCAGAATCTGTGGTACTACAAACAATTGATTATGATTTTTTAAGAGATGTAGAGCCAGGAGAAATAATATTTATTAATAAAGATACTCTTGAGCTTAAAAGTACAAAATTTGAAATATCAAAAAATGCATATTGTATGTTTGAATGGGTATACTTCTCTAGACCAGAATCACTTATTCAAGGTAGATCTGTTTATAAAGCAAGATTGGCATTAGGAACTGCTCTTGCAAAAAGACTAAAAGATGAAGAAATAGATGTTATTATTCCTGTTCCTGATACAGCAAGAACCTGTGCTATTAAACTTGCTCAGGATTTAAATGTAAACTATGGTGAGGGATTAATTAAAAATAGATATGTGGGTAGAACATTTATTATGCCAACAAATAAAAGTAGAATATCTACACTAAATGTTAAATTAAATCCAGTTATTGGTGCTATAAAAGACAAAGTTGTATGTGTTGTAGATGATAGTATTGTAAGAGGTAGTACATCTAGAAGAATAATTGAATTAATTAGAAAAGGTGGAGCTAAGAAAGTAATTTTTGCATCATCTTGCCCTCCAATAAAATATCCTTGTTATTATGGAATTGATATGTCAACTGAGGAAGAACTAATTGCAAGTAATAAGACAATTGAGGAAATTAGAGTGTTTATAGGTGCTGATAAATTAATATATGCAACCATTGATGATATAAAAGATGCAATTAAAAAAGATCTTTGTTGTGCTTGCTTAAATAATAAATATCCTATTGAAGTTTCTGATCAAAGCAAATTATTTTTTATAAATGACAAAAAAAATAGATGAGTGTATGGGTAGAAAGAAATATGGAAATGTAGCTTTATTAGTTCACCCAATGTACTCAATTATTACTGATATTTACAAAAAATCCTCTGGTTTAGAAAAAAATACTTTTAAAGAAATGGAACCAGAATTTATAAAAAGACTAAATGCATATAAAGAAAGTATTACTACTTTTAAAAACACAAATACCTTGTTTCTTATTATTGAACCAACAAAAGAACTAGAGCAATTTAAATTAAAAGACTTTTATAATTATATGATGGATAACTTTTATGATTTTGCACAAGAAAAACTAGGAGATTCATTAAAAGTTATTAAAGACAAGTATTATTCAGAAGCACTTAGACAACTAAAACCTTCTTTAAAAAAGAAAATAAATCTTTTTTCATTTGGGGAACATGTAAAAGTAAGTGTTAAAGACTATAATAAATTTACAATTGAAAAACTTAAAGAATATAATGTGAAGGTAGTTAGTAAAGGTATACAAACAGCATTTTCTTTTGATATTGAACATAAGTTAAAAATAGCAAAAAATGTTAATAAGAAAAAAACAATTAGAAAGTTGCCTAGGTGACTTTTTGAGTTTATTTTATAATTACTAACTTTTGTTTTTTGTTCTTAGGCTTATATTAACAAAGGGTATTTAAACATAATCTAACTTAAATTTTGATAATTAGAGGTGTTAATATGGTGTTAGAAACAAAAAGACTAACTCTAAGAAAATTTTATATAAAAGATTGGAAAGACATAGTTGATGGTCAAAATCACAAAGAAGTGGTTAAATGGTTAGTTACTCAATCATATCCATATACTAAAGAAGATGCGCTCAAATTTATTGAAAATAGTAAAAGAAGTTGGAGTAGAAAACCAATTTTAAGTTATAAATTTGCAATTGAACTTAAAAAAGAAAAAAAAATAATTGGCGGTGTGTTTCTATTTTTAGTGTCAAATGATCTTAAAAAAGCAGAAACTGTTTCTTGGATTAATCCAAAATATTGGAGAAAAGGATATATAACAGAAGCCAAGATTAGACTACATAACTTTGCATTTAATAAATTAAAACTAAGAAAAATAGAAACTAGTTCTTTTTCTAATAATATTGCATCAAATAATGCTCTTAGAAAATTAGGTTTTAAAAAAGAAGGAAAAAGAAAACAATCACGAGTCTCTTTAGCAACTGGTAAGATTCATGATGAGTACCTTTATGGTTTATTAAAAGAAGAATGGGATTGTAAAAAATAAAGTGAATTTATTCTTAATACCTACAGTAGGAAGTTCACAAAAACACTTTTATAAAACAAATAATATTTAAACATAACATATACTAGTTTTAATATGGTTAAATTTAAATTTATGTTATCTAAAGATGAAGATATAAATATTTGGTTGGACTTTATTGAAGAACCAAAAACCTATGGGAAAGATTGGTTAAAATCATATCCAGATAGTTTTAAGGCATCTCTTAAAGGCAAATCTAAAAAAGAACAAAAAGATATAGTTATTAGATATATAGAAAAATATTATACAAAAGAATATATTGATAGATTCTATAATAATAAAGAAAAATTAAGAAAACATAAAGATAAAATTGTTAAAGTGCTAGAAAAAATACATAATAGAAAATTTCCTGTAAAAAATATAATCTTTAAATATAATACATTTATAGCCTGCCCATATCAATGGGATGAAAAAAATAAAGATTGGTTTGGTATTTTTTTATCTAAAAAATATATAAATAAAGGTGCAATTGGAGTTGCAATTCATGAGTTAATGCACTTATTCTTTCATTATTACTTTTGGGATATTCTTAAAAATAAAAAATTAAATTATAATGATAAACATTTTATTAAAGAATCATTTACTGTTATAGTTAATGAAGAATTTAAAGATATATTAGATCATAAAGATTATGGTTATGATGACCATAGGAAATTAAGAAAATGTATTCTAAATGAATGGAAAAAAGGTAAAAGTTTTGAAGAAATTGCAAAATATGTTTTTAGTAATTTTAAAACATTAAAATAGTTTTATTAAAAAGTTAAAATTATATGGGGACACCGGGATTTGAACCCGGGTCAACAGGTCTCTCCCATTTTATTTTAATCTCAAATTAGAAATTAAACATACCTGTTATTCTCAGTCATCCCTTTTTCTAAAAGAAAAAAGTCCTGCATCCAGAACAACTTTTTGATAATGTCTGGAGCCTGCTAGGCTAGACCGAACTACCCTATGTCCCCATTTAACTATAATATTATTATTAATAAATATTTATAAACACTATTATAGACTATAATTATGAACAAATATGCAATTAGAATATTCTAATTTCTTAAGTATAGATGATACTTCTAGAAAACTACATATAGACCAAACAAAAATACACCCTAATCATATCTATTCATTAGTAACCCATGCTCACTCAGATCATGTTTGTAACACACCACAAACAACATACACTACCAAAGAAACAATAGACCTACTAAATGGAAGAATAGAAAAAAACAAATTTAATTTTAAAGAATTAAAATATAACAAACCAATAATGATAACTGACAATATCTCATTAACAACCCTAAATGCAGGACATATACTTGGAAGTTCAATGTTTTATTTTGAAAATAAACAAGAAAGTGTTCTTTATACTGGTGATTTTAATTCAAAACCTTCCCTATTATTAAAAAGTGCAAAACCAATTAATGCAGACATATTAATACTAGAAACCACATTTGGAAGACCAGAATTTAAATTTAAAGAAAGATCTTTAGTTTATTCAGAGTTAGCAGAAAAAATAAGTAAAGATATTAAACAAAATAGATTTGTAATACTTGGTGGTTATTCATTAGGAAAAAATCAAGAACTAATAGCATTTGTTAATCAATATCTAAATGAAACACCATTAGTTGATAAAGAAACATATAAATGTTCAGAAATATATAATCAAAACACTCATAAACTTAGTTTTAAATTATTAGATCATAATATTTATTCATCAAATATTCTAATTATGCCAATATCTTTAGTAAACAGAAATATGTTAAATAGTTTAAGACTACAATTAGGTAGAATTGTAAGTTCTTATGTAATGAGTGGTTGGAATTTTACAAGAGGTTCTAATCTAATTAATATTTCAGATCATTGTGATTATAATTCACTTCTTGATTTTGTAAATGAAGTGAATCCTAAGAAAGTGTATACTATGCATGGTTTTTCTAAAGACTTTGCAAAGTCCATACAAGATAAACTAGGTGTTTCTGCTAAGCCAATTGATAGTATTTAGATTAATAAATTGTATTTACTACATTATAGCTATTTTTAATTTAACAATATTTATTTAAATGTTTTGATTAGTAATTATCTTATAGGATTTATAGAGATAGATTTATGAAAAAATTAGATAATGTTGTTGTACCTAAAAAAAGTGTTTTAAAAAAGTTATATGATAAGTTAGAAATAAATAAAAATAGTTTAGGTACTGGATGGTCAGTAAATAATTGTTGATTTTATATAATTATGTTAAAAATTAAAGAAACTTATATTCTAGATAAATTTAATAATAATTCTATTTGTAGAACTAATTCTAGCTGGGGAATATCTAAAGATTTAACTCAAATGTCTTTATTACCAACTATAAGCATTAATAAGAAGAGTATTCCTTTTGTGATAATATTAAAAATAACACAAAGATGTAATTTGAATTGTAAATATTGTTATTCTAAAACTAAGTCAAATATTATTAGTTCTAATATCATAGATATAATTTGTAATAAAATTTTATCCTTTAAAAAGCCTGTTCAAATTATATTTCATGGTGGTGAACCATTATTAGAATTTAATAAAATAAAATATATAGTTTTAAAGCTTAAAGATAAAAATAATATTAGTTTTAGTGTACAAACAAATGGAATTCTATTAAGTAAAAGTGTGATTGATTTTTTTAAAAATTATAATGTTAATGTGTGTATAAGTATAGATGGCCCAAAAGAATTTCATAATTTATATAGAAAGAATTTCAATAAAGTGTATAATTCTATAAAGACTTGTAAAAATTTAGGTTTAGAACCATCTTTAATTTGTGTTTTAAATAATTTGTCAGTTAAAAAACCAGAGGTTATTTTTAATTTTATAAAAAAACTTAATATTAAAAGATTTAAATTTAATTTAATAGATTCTGATAAACTAGAGTATACTTGTAATGATGTGTTTTCTTTTTATAAAAAACTTTTCGAATTAATTATAAAAAATAATTTGTGTGATAATTTTAAAATTTATGATTTAACTTTGTCAAATTTAGCTAAGAAGCTATTATTTGGTATTACTACTGATTATTGTAATATTTTTAATTGTGGTGCTGGAAAAGATTTAATTTCTATAGCTGTTAATGGTGATGTTTATCCCTGTGATTATTTTTGTGAATTTGGTGATTTTAAATTAGGAAATATTAAATTTATAGATTTAAATAAAATTCCTAGAAATAAAGAATTTGAAATTATATTTGATAATAATTTAAAGAAGTGTAGTGATTGTGTATTTCAAGATTTTGTTTATTGTAATTGTGTTGCAAAATCTTATTTTTATGGAAATAAATATTGTGAGTTTTGGAAAAAGCTTATAAATTTTATTATGTTAAAAATATATAATAATATTTCAGATGTAGGACTTTTGATAAATAGTTGATAATAAATGGGTATTAGTATAAAAGAAATGGATAGATATAAAGTTCATTCATTTAATGGTCGTAAATATTGGAAAATGGTACAAGATTGTATTTTAAATAATACTAAAGAAAATGATGTTATTTTTGATCCTTTTATTGGTTCTGGTACTACAGCAATAGAGTCTCTTATATTAAAAAGAAAAGTTATAGGCATAGATATAAATCCATTAAGTTTATTTTTAATAAATTCTACATTAGATAATATCAATATTTCTGATATAAATAAAGAATTTGAAAATATACAACAAATTAAAAGTGATATTTTTGAATTATATAAATCTAAAACTATTTGTAGTAAATGTGGTATAAATTATATTATATATTCATATGTGTTTAATAAACAAACTAGTTATTATTGTGAGTGTTGTAAGAAAATAATTAAATTAAATAAAAATCCAGATTTTTTAATAAAAACCCCAATTATTAAAAAATGGGTGCCTAAAGATAAAATGGATTTTAATTTGGATACTAATGTTAAATATGTTGTGAATCTTTTTTCCTCTAGAAATTTAGTGGCATTAAGTATAATTTTAGATAAGATTAATAAAATAAAAAATATTAAATTAAATCAATTTTTTAAATTTTGTTTTAGTGCTAATCTTAGTAAGTCAACTAAATTAAATACTTTAAAAAATAACGGTGGTTGGGGTAAAAAGTATACTAATAGTTTTGTAGTTTCTGTTGATTATATTGATTTTAACGTGTGGTTTGGATTTGTAAATAAAGTGATAAGTGGAATTAACTTAAAAAAAGAAATTTATAAGTTTAAATTAAATAATAAAAATTGTATTTTACATTTATCCAACTCTGAAAAAATAAATTTAGATGATGATTCAATTGATTTTATATTAACAGATCCACCATACTATACAGATATATCTTATAAAGCAGCATCAAAAATTAATTTATCATGGTTAAATTTGAGTGAGTGTAATGGTAATTCTTTGGAAGAGTTTAAAAATAAGTCTGATTTTAGTAAACATTTATCTGATGTTATTAGAGAATGCTTTCGTGTATTAAAAAAAGGTAAGAAGTTAGTTTATATTTTAGCAAATGTGGATGTTGAATATGTAAATAAGATTATTTTACTTACTAAAAAAGTTGGATTTTTATTTATAGATAAATGTCAATCAAAAACATATGAAAAATTAGATTATGTTTATATAATTTTTAAAAAAGAATAATATGATACTTAAGATGGTATTTGGATTAGAAAATATCCCAAAAACAAAGAAAAATGTGATAGTTGTAGTAGATGCTTTTAGATCATCAGCAGTAATCAATAATGCTTTTAAAAATGGGGTTAATAATATCTTTTTATTTATTGATAAAAATCAAATTATTACTCAAGATTCAATTAGTCAACATATTATGTTATGTGGGGAAAAAAATTGTTTGAAAATAAAAGGTTTTGATTTAGGTAATAGTCCTTTAGAATATAATTCTAATGTTAAGAATAAAGTTCTATTATATTGTTCTGGTTTTGGGTCTAAAGCATTATTACTATCTAATGCGAATTATGTTTTTCTTTCTGGGTTTACAAATGCTGAAGCAATGGCAATTTTATTAAATAAAAAATTTAATAATTCAGAAATATATTTTGTGATTGGAGGTGGTAAATATACAATTTGTATGGATGATTTTATTGCAGCAGGAATAATCATATCTTTTTTAAATTTTAAATTTTTAGATAATTTTTGTTTATCTTCTTTAAATTTAGTCTTACAATATAAAGATATATTAATTAATATAATATACAATTCACCAAGTGTAAAGAATTTGTTAGAACTAGGTTTTTCTAAGGATGTTAAATTTTGTATAAATGAATCATTTGATATTATACCTTATAAAAAAGGCAATGAATTAGTAAAATTTGATATTTATGGTTAATATTGATGTTAAATTAATTTTATCTAATAATTGTAATCTAAATTGTAAATATTGTTTTGTAAATACATTAGATAAACAAGAAATGAATAAAGATATTATTGTTAACATATTAGATTTTATCAAAACTAATATTTCTGCAAATCATATTAACTTTGATTTATTTGGAGGTGAACCTTTATTATATTTAGATCTAGTGCTTTTCTGTTCCTTTGAAATAAAAAAGAGATTTAAAAATTATTCAATATCTATTACTAGTAATGGTATTTTTTTAGATCAAAACATACTTTCTAAATTATATGATAATAATATACATCTTGCAATTTCGATAGATGGGCCAGAGGAAATGTCTGTTATGAGATTTAATAAAATAGATTATGAAAGGGTGATGTTTGCAATTGATTTATGTAAACAAAATAAAACTAAATATGTTATAAGTTGCACTTTAGGTAAACATAATATTTATGATCCAAAAAAACTTGTGGATTTTTTAAAGAATACAAGTGCAGATAAAATTTCGTTTAATTTTATTATTGGTGATGTAAATAATCCTGCATATGTTAAACCCAAATATTTTGCAAAGCAATTAGTGAAAATTTATAACTTATTGTTAGATTATAATTTAAAAGAAACATCAATGATAAACTTTAAATATTCATTAATAAATAAGATTGAAAGTTATTGTTCTGCTTGTGGAAATAGATTTGTATTTAATTATAATGGAAATATATTTTCTTGTCAAGCAGCTTTACATTTAGATGAATTTAAAATAGGTAATATTTATGATGGATTAAATAGCAATTATTTTAAATTTAAGAATAGAACTATAAGTAGCTTTAGGTCTTGTTCTAAATGTGATTGTAAACATTTGTGTAGGGGTGGTTGCTTGTATAATACTTTTATTATAAATAAAAATTTACAACCTTGTAAAGAAAATTGTCTTTTCTTTAAAACTTTATATACTGAATTAAATAAAATTTATGAGTAATAATATGAATTTAAAAAATAGGTTAAATAATCAAATAATTTACTTTAAGAAAAATAGTGTTTGGGCAGGATTTAATCGTTTTACCTTAAAAACGGCTTATAGTAAAAATAAAAGTGATATTTATAAAGTTTTATTTGTTAATAAAGATTTTATAACTGAAGGTATTAAGAAAGTTAATAATTTTGATTTTGTGCCACATATCTTCTTTTTAATACCAACTTTAAAATGCGATTTGAATTGTGATTATTGTTTTGTTAGAAATAAACAAAATATTTCTAATAATAATATGAGTTTATCAATTGCAGAAAGATCAATAAAATTATTTTTAAATTATTATGCTAAACAGTCTATATCAAAAGGATTTGTGCTAAATTTTTATGGTGGAGAGCCCTTAATTAATTGGGATGTTGTTAAAAAAAGTGTTTTAATTTGGATAAAATTAATAAAGAAAATTAATAAAGGTAGTACAATTAATATTATAACTAATGGTATGTTATTAAATAAAGAAATTGCTTTGTTTTGTAAAAAATATAATGTGAGTGTGTCTGTTTCTTTAGATGGGAGAAAAGAAGTGAACGAATATTATAGAAAAAATATTAATTTTGATAAAGTAATTGCTAATTTTAAATTATTAAAAAAAATTGGTGTTAATACAAATATATCTTTTACTCTAAATGATAAAAATTATATGAATTTAAAATCAGAAATAATTTATATAGATGAATTATTAAAACCTAATAGGATTTTAGTTAATTTACCATTGCCTGTTGAAAATATTAAATTTAATATTGAAATTCAAAACAAAATTATAAATTCATATTTTGAATTATTTGACTTTATGAAGTCAAAAGGTATAAGCGATAATATATTTTCTACATTATTATATAGATTTGTTGAAAAAAAGATTGGTTATCATCATTGTCCGTGTAGTAAATCACAGATTGTTGTAGATCCAGATGGTAATATTGGACCTTGTCATTCTTTTATAGGTAATATTAATTTTTTTCCAGGAAATATATATGATAATTATGACCTATCTAAAATAAGTTTATTTAATGATTGGATTAAAACTAGTTCTTATTCAATTAAACAATGTAAAAATTGTATTGGTATTGGTCTTTGTAGGGGTGGTTGTAGGTATGTTGCAAAACTTACTAAAGGTAATATTAGAAATGTAGATGAAAGAATTTGTTTAAATATTGATAAAATTGTGGAATATTTGGTTTGGAGTACTTATAAAAATTTAGACTAGTTTTAGCTATCTTTATAAACCTTTTTGTATTATATTTTAAGTATATATTATTAAAATATTTTATTGGACTGTGGTAGATTTGTATAAAGAAAAAATTAAAGGACAAACATCTATTGAAATTTTAGCAATCTTAGGAGTATTGGTTGTTGGATCTATTATACTTGGGAGTTTTTATATTTCTAGTGTAAATAAGAAGACAGATGAAACAACTAACTTAAGTGATGTAAGTACTGGTTTTGAAGACTGGTTAGATGATGAAAGTGGTTCTTTACCACCAGCTAGTGGTGGTGACTGTACTGTTGCTAGTGAGTGTGGTAGTACAAATAATCAATGTACTGAATATGATTGTGATAATGGGAATTGTGTTACAGAAAATTTATCAAATGGTTCTGCATGTAGTTTTTATGGTTGGGATTGTTTAACTGAAGAATGTACTGCTGGTTCTTGTGGTGCAACTAATAATTGTCCATCTGGACAATCTTGTACAATTAATGGTTGTGAGTCAGGCGAACCTGTATGTGGTAATGATGTTGTTGAATATCCAGAACAATGTGATAATGATAATTTTAATGGAGTAGATTGTGATCTTGCAACAAATGGTCAATATCCAAGTGGTTCTTTAGAATGTTTAGATAATTGTACTACTATTGGTACAGATAATTGTACTGCGGGAGTACCTGACCAATTTACTTTAGATGCAAATCCAGATTCTGCAAATGGGTATGTTGATATTGGTTATAATGGTATGTTTTTAGCATTAACTTTAAATAATTCTGAATATGTAGATTTAAGTGTTTCTGTAAAGAAAGGGTTTAGTTATACAGATGAATGTTCAATTAATGGAAATCCAATACTTGTTGATGGTTTTGATTTAGGTACCTATTATGGTGGTACATCTATACCAATGAATATTATTTGTATAAATGCAGCAGAATATATTTTTACTTTTGAAGGTGTAGACAATGCAGAGCTTACTGATATAGATGATTTTACATTTACAACAACTGTTGCTGTAGATCCAACAAATGCTTATGCTTTATGTTCAAATGAAGTTACTAATGCAAATGGTACATTTAGTTTTTGTGTTAATGACTTAAAAAGTACTACTACTAAAACATCTGGTGTTGGTGAATTAATTATTTATGTTAATCAACCAGACAGATCTGAAAGAAGTGATGTTTGTGAAAGTGTTGCTGGTGTTGGTAGTCTTTGTATTTCTATAGGTTAAATGTTATTTTTTACTTTGTAAAGTTAAATAGTAACATTTATATACTAGTAATTATATAATATTTATATGAATAAGAGATATAATTTTTTAATTATAATTATTTTATTGATGTTTTTCTTATTTATCTTTTCCCCTATTTCTGCAGAATATACTAGTGTAAATGAAGATTATATTAATTTTTTTAATCACTTAGAACTAAGTGATCAACAAGTTATTGAATTTAAATCCTTAAGTAAATCAACAAGTAGTGTTCCAGTAATCAAATCCACAAAACACATAAAATATAAACTTCCAGAGATTGTACCAACTAACCCAGAATCAATATGTTCTGGAGATGTTTGTTTACCACCTGGTGTAATTAATGTAAAAGAATACTTTAGTAAGATAGAAAGAAAAAACAAAGACTCACAATCTACAGTTGAAAATACCTGGGGTACTTGTCCATTAACTGGAAATATACATATTCCAGTATTATTAGTAGAATTTACTGATCTATCACAAACAATAGAATCATCAGTGTTTAATGATATGCTAAACTCACCTAATTACCTAGGTGATAATGGTATAAGTGTGAGTGATTATTTTAATCATGAATCCTATGGCGCTTTAGATATAACATTTGATGTTTATAATTGGAAAGTAGCACCAGAACTTCATTCTTATTATGCAGAAAACAATTATGGTGCTTTTCAATTAGTGCTACAAACAATAGATTTATTTGATACCCAAGTAGACTTTAGTAACTACGATAGTGATAATGATGGAAGAATAGATGGTGTTGTAATAATTCATTCTGGTGTTTCTGGTCATGAAGCAGGAAGTGGAAACATAGGTAATCAAACAAGACTATTTGCTGGTACTCCTGGTTATTCAGTTGATGGTGTATTTTTTGGTAATACTTCTATAATTGCTGAGAAAGTGGTATCTCTTAGATGTGGTGATTTAATTTCTGTTTTTAATTACCCAGAAGATTGTAGAGCAGATGTAAGGTCACATACTCATGAATTTGTGCATGTTCTAGGTGGTCCAGATCTTTATGCTATAAATCATAATGGTGTTCAAGTTGGAGAAGGTCTAAGTGAGATGACTATGATGGTTCAAGATCAACATGACTCTAACCCAAACGAACCAATTAACCTAGATGCTTGGTCTAGATATTTTTTAGGTTGGTTACCAGCTATGGAGATTGATTCCCAATCAGCAGATATTTATAATATTAATTCCATTGATACAACTAAAGATCTTTATTATTTAAAAGATAATACAAAAATGAATGATAGAGAATTCTTTTTAATAGAAAATAGATATAGAAACACAAACACAGAAGATGAATGGTTACAAGGAGATAATTATAATGAAACAAATGAATATGGTGGAATTGCTATTTATCATATAGACGAAGACTATATTGAAGATAATTATCATGGAACTTATTTTAATAATGTAATGTATGATGAAGATGATGATATGTATGATGATACTATAAGTCATCCTGGTATTGTGTTTGAACAAAGATTTTTAGTAGATGGTTATAATCAATATTTAGATAGTTTATATACAACAGAAATAGGAGTAAGTTGTAACCCAAATGTATTTAGTGGTAAGTTTGATAATATATTAAGAACTGATCCTGATTGTGGTGTAACTGGAGATACAACCTCTAATACCTATAATGGCTTAGAAGACACAGAAATAGTTGTAGAAGCTTTAGGAGAAAGTGGTTCATCAATAGATGTATATCTACAATCTAGATTATTATTTATTGCAAACATACAATCTCCACTGGGTAATAATTATGGTATGCATGATTCAATTTACTTTAGTTCAGACTTTCAAAATCCAACTGGTTCAGTAACCTGTACTTGGTATACCCATTATGAAGATACTCCAGTTACTTTAAGCACTAACTGTAGTTTTACATCAACTGCCTATGAATTAGGTATAGGATCAGGACCTAATGATATTACTTTAGTGGCCTTAGATTCAGAAAATAGAGAGGCAACAGATGACGTAACTATTACCATTAATGGTTTTAGTGGTGGTATGTTAAGCCCAGTAGATGGAGAAACTTATCTATATAAAGAATCACTAACCTTTAGTCCAATTTATGAAAATCATTTAGGTGAAGTAACTTGTATCTGGAGTGATAGTGAAGACGGAATAATCAGTGATGATTGTGAGTTTACAGTTATTCCTTACTATGATCTAGGTTGGGGTGCAATTTTAAATACTTTTAAAACTATAAATCATAATGTGGTTGGTAGTATTAATCCAAATGTAAATGAAATAAACTCTTTAACTATAGACAATAGTCTATTACAAAAGATATTTATAAATAAATCTAATACTATAATAGACTCAATAGATGGTCCTTATCCATTTATAGATACAAGAGTTATTACTTTAGATCTAGAAGACTCATTAGGTTATACAGATTCAGAAACAATTACTATTAAAATCAGTCCAAGTGTAGGTGCGCCTCCACAACCAACACCATTGTAGTTCTATTTAAAAATATTAATTAAATTATTTATTATAGCTTAACAATTACTATTTCTTATAATAAAAAAAAGAAAAAAGAAGTGTGGAATTAACAGGATCCACAATCTAATTCACAGTCAATACAATTCTCTGCACCTTCACAAACACCATCACCACATACTGTTTCTAGTTCAGGTTGTTCACATACACCACAATCTAATTCACAGTTAGTACAACTTTCTTCACCATTACAGATTCCATCACCACATTCTATTTCTGGGTCAGGTTGTTCGCATGGTCCACAATCTAGTTCACAATTAACACAATCTTCTGTGTCTTTACAAACTCCATCTCCACAAGGATCTCCTGTATAACATACTCCACAGTCTGCTTCACAAATTGTACAATCTTCTGTTTCACTACATGTTCCATCTCCACAAGTAACTTCAGGATCATCTTGAGTTTCACAAGCACCACAATCTATTTCACAAGATATACAATCTTCTGAGTCATCACAGATTTCATCACCACATGTGACTTCTAGTGTGTCATCATTTGTATCATTATTATTAACAAATATTAGTAATAATATTATAATAACAATAATACAAGCAATTATTATTTTTAATATTTTTGAATTCATAAACATTTCTCCTTTATTTTTAAATAAAATCAACATATTTTATATTAAATATAAGATATAATAGTTTTAGAAACCTTTAAATACTTTATGCTAATAAAACTAATATAATTAATACATTTAAAATATGAAAATTTAGAAAAAAAGGTGAGTTATTGTGAAGAAAGTATTAGGATTAGTTATTATGTTTTTAGCATCCTGTTTGTTAATAGGAAGTATGTTTACAGTTAGTGCAGGAGATATTCCTGTAGTTTTAAAAATATCTGGTGATTTGGAATTAAATGAAACTTGTTCTCCATGTGCTTTGGGTATATATGTTAATGGTGTAGGTGTAGATTCTTTTACTGGCGAATCAACTATAATAACCTCACTTGCTCATGGATTTTTTGTAGGTCCATTGACCTCAGAGGATACAGGTGTTTTAGATTATATGAATGTAGAAGTTAGAATTCAAGAAAGTAGTAGTACGATTTTAACTGCTGAAGTTGAAATTCCTAATCCAAATGTAGGCGCTGAAGAACTAATTGCTGATAGAATTGATACCGGTACTGATCTACCTAGTGAAACAGAATTATTAAAATACAATGATACACAAGGTTATTATTGGGGTAGAATAAATGATAATTTTATTTTAAATAATTCGATATCTTTAGATCATATGCAAGATAATTCTGTTGGTAATGATGAATTAAAAATAAATTCGGTTACTCAGAGTAAAATTGCTGATTATGCTGTAGGAACTGATGAACTTGCAAATGGTGCTGTGAAAACTGATAAAATTGATACTGGTGCAGTAATAAATGCAAAAATTAGAAATGCTGCAGTAAATTATTGGAAGTTAGACACCAATCAAATTGCTAATATAGGAGATGTTTTGACTTATACTGCTACTGATGTTATGGATTGGCAAGCACCTGGTACTTTAACACTTGGTGTAGGTTCAGTAACTTCTAGTCATATTTTTAACGGTACTATTATGAATGAAGATATTGCTGTTGGTGAAATTGGTGGTAATCTTATAGAAGATGGTACAATTGAAAGTGTTGATATTGCAAATGGTACAATTGAAAGTGTTGATATTATGAATGATACAATTACAAGTGCTAAGATTGGTCATAATGAGGTAACAATGGATGACATTGCAGGTGACGCAATAAATAGTGGTAGAATTGTTGATGGTACAATTACAGACAGTGATATTGCCCCTGGATCTCTTACAGAAGATAATGTAGCAATGAGAGATTTTTTGAAATTAGAACCACTAACTACACAACCATTTGCTTGTAATGAATCTAATGCAAATAAAATATGGTTAAAAGGTGGAGGTGGACCTCCTTATAATGTGTTCCAATTTTATGTTTGCTATTATGATTTAGTTCAACTACAATATAATTGGTTACCAATAAATTAATAATATACAAATATCTATGTTAAACACATAGATATTCTTTAATTCTTTTTTTAAAAATCCTCTTTTTAAATATTATCATATATTATACTTCTAAGTATGGGCTCAACTTCATTCTATTCAGAAATTAGAAATAATAATATAAAAACATATTTATTACTTTTCATATTTTTCATATTTATACTTATTATTGGTTATGCTTTAAAACTAGTATTTGCATACTCAGGATATGGAATTCTTTTCTTTGCTGGTATCTTTGCAATTATTTATGGACTAGTTGGATATTACTCAGGAGATAAAATTGTTCTTTCAACATCAAAAGCTAAACTAGCTGATGAAAGAAAATATTTACATTTACATAATGTGGTAGAAGGTATAGCAATTGCAGCAGGAATACCAAAACCAAAAGTATATGTAATTAATGACCCATCACCAAACGCATTTGCAACTGGTAGAGATCCTAACCACTCATCAATAGCAGTCACAACTGGTTTATTACAAGCACTAAATAGAGAAGAACTAGAAGGTGTTATTGCACATGAACTATCACATATTAGAAATAGAGATATTAAAGTTATGACAATTGTAACTGTTTTATTTGGATTAATAGTAATGGTATCAGATATTGCTTTAAGATCATTAATATTTGGTGGAGGTAGTAGAGGTGGAGATAATAAAGGAAGTGCAATAATGCTAGTTATTGCTATTATATTTATTATATTGTCACCAATTGTAGCAGCAATGATACAGATGTCAATTTCAAGAAAAAGAGAATATCTAGCAGATGCATCTGGTGCACACCTAACAAGATATCCACAAGGACTAGCAAATGCTTTAAAAAAAATATCTAGTTTTAATAAACCAGTAGCTTCAGCAACTAAAGGCTCTGCTCATCTATATATAGCTAATCCATTAAGAGGAAAAAGAGTATCTAGATTATTTGCTACACATCCTCCTATTCAAGAAAGAATTAAAAGATTAGAAGCTATGTGATTACACTGTTTTTGTGTGTATACACACTTTATAAATGTTTTGTATTATAAAATAGTTATTATATAATTATATGGTGATTATTTATGGGTAATATAACTTTAAGTATTCCTGATGATTTATTAAAAGAATTAAAAAACCATCCATGTATTAAATGGAGTGAAGTTGCTAGAAATGCTTTGAAAAAAAAAGTAGAAGATTTGGATAGAGTTGAACTTTATAAAGATCTTGAAGATGCAGAAATTAACTACAAAGATGGTAAAAGTATAACTTTAGAACAATTAAAGAAAGAATTAGGATTGGATGATTTCTAGATTGGTGGTATTATGAGTAATATGAATGTTAGTGTTCCTGATGGTTTATTAAAAGAATTAAAAAAACACTCTTATATTAAATGGAGTGAAGTTGTTAGACTTGCTTTTCAAGAAAGAATTAATGCATTTGATAAGATTGAACTTTTAAAAGATTATGATAAAATTGATGAAAATATAAAAAAAGGAAATTATGTCACACACAAACAATTAAAAAAAGAACTTGGATTAGATTAAATTAGGTTTTAATAAATGTTATATGATATAGTTTATGATAAAAAAGCAAAAAGACAAATGAATAAATTAGATTTATCTGTACTAAAGTCTATTTTTTCTAAATTAGATCAATTAAAATATGATGTTAGTTTAGGTAAAAAATTATCTGGAGAATTTAGAGATTTATATCGCTTGAAATCAGGTAAGTTTAGAGTAATTTATAGTATTAGACATAATTATATTTATATTTTGAGAATAGGACATAGAAAAAACATTTATGATAGTAAAAAGATTAATAAGAATATGTTGAAATCACCTAGACCAAAAGAGTTTACTGAAAAGATTATTATTGTAAATAAGTTAGATGAAGTTATTGGGTCTAAAGAAAGATTTTTCACTACTGATAAAGATATATATAGAGTATCTGTTTTAATTGTTAAAAATTCTAAAAATGAAATTTTTTTAGCAAAAAGGGCACTAAATAAAATACAAACTCCTGGTATATGGGGTCCATCAGTTGTTGGTACTAATGCAATAGGTGAGGATTATGTTGATAATATTCTAAAAGAAGCAGACGAAGAGATTGGACTTATGGTGGCTGACTTTGAATTACAGTTAATTGAAAAGGTTTTTGTTAAAGAAAAAGATATGAAATTCTTTGCTAGTATATTTTTAATAACTATAGATGACTATGATAGTAAACATTTAAAAATTGATAAAGATGAAGTTGATTCTATTGAGTGGTTTAGTAAAGACAAGCTAAAGAAAGAATTAAAAGAAAATAAAGATAAGTTTATACCTTCGGTTCATAAATATGTTTTGAAGTATTATGATATTTAAATTGTGTTTGCGATCATAATCGCAATAATTTAAATGACTATTATGTGATTAAACTATGGAAAAAGATAACTTAACAAACATAATTGATCTTATGGTTAGTAATTATGAAAAAAACCAAGTAGCAATTAAACTTCTTAAAGTAAATGATTTTACAAATATTACTAACCCTTATTGCTCTGATGAAAAAATAATAAATTCAATTGAAATTATTAAAGAACAAAATCTTTCATTTGCTGGAGTTGACTCTGGATTTGTAAATCAACAACTTAATTTTGCAAATATTACAATAATTAAAGAAATGGGTGCTTTGTTTGAGTATGAAAAATCAAAACTAAAAAAAACAACTTATTTTCCAAAGGCCTATAGTTTACCTAAACCTTATTTAACAACTTCAGCATTAGAGTTAGAAGAAGTGATGTGGAATACATCTATCTTAAGATTAGAAAAAGAAATTGGGTTGTCTTCATTAATTGTTGGACAAACTAACCAACTAGACTTTATGTTATTAGATGGTTCTATCTTACCACAATATCTATCTAAACCATCAAAAGACTCAAAACTTCTTTCTGTGTATAATAAAATGATTGAACAATTTATTAATCTTTATAAAATATCAAAAGAAAAGAAAGTTTATCTAGTTGGATGTATTGAAGATTGTAGAGCTGATAGGTTTTTTAGATTTTTACAAGAAAAAGTATTAAATAAAAAAATAAATAATGATTTATATGATCCTTTCTTAGTATTTTCTTTATTAGAAAAAAATCAAAGAACATGTGTTATGAAATATACAGATAATATTAAAGAGCATCCTATTCTAAAAGATCTACCAGAAGAAATATCAAATAATCTTTATGTTTGTTATGTTAAGTTATCAGAACATGATTATCCATTAAGATTAGAATTTATTTATTTTAAAGAATTTGGTTTATCTTTAAAAGAATATACAGATTATTTAGTATCTAATATTTCATCCATATCAAACTTTAATAAAAAATATATTTATCCAGCACCATTAATTGAAGCAGACATTAGATCTAGATTAAAGTTACAAGAAATAGAATCAATAACAATTAGTATTCTAGAAAGAACTAGAAGATATGGCTTTAGGCTTCCTAGAAGGGAATCTAGAATATTCTAAGTTTTGTATATACTAATTTTATAAAGAATTACTTATATTTAAATAATTAGTCTATTTCTGAAGTTAGAGAAAAGTCGGCTTAACCTCTTTCTCGGACAGGTACCCCCCCGAAAACCATATATAAATCAAAATACCTATTATATATTATAAAAATAAGATGTGTGGTGATTAGATTTGGATAGTAAAAATAAACTTATTGTTTTTCAAAATAAGAATATAAGAAGTATTTGGCATAATGATGAGTGGTGGTTTTCAGTGGTTGATGTGGTAGGTGTATTGACTGATTCTCCAGAACCTAGAAACTATTGGAAAGTATTAAAGTTTAGAGAATCTCAGATGGTTACAAATTGTAACCAACTGAAATTAGAATCTTCAGATGGTAAGAAATACCTAACAGATTGTTCAAATACTGAAGGGTTATTTAGAATTATTCAATCAATTCCTTCTAAAAAAGCAGAACCATTTAAACTATGGTTAGCAAAGGTAGGATATGAAAGAATACAAGAAATAGAAGACCCTGAATTAGCTCAAAAAAGAATGAAAGAGATATATAAGGCTAAAGGATATTCTGATCAATGGATAGAAAAAAGAGTTAGAGGAATAGTTATTAGGGATGAACTTACTGATGAATGGAAAAAAAGAGGTGTATTAAAAGAAAAAGATTATGCAATACTTACTGCTGAAATATCAAAAGCAACTTTTAATATGACGCCAAGTGAGTATAAAAAATTTAAAGGATTAACTAAAGAAAACTTAAGAGATCATATGGATGATTTAGAATTAATATTTTCTATGCTTGGAGAAAGAGTAACTACAGAGATTACAATAAAAGAAGATAAAAAAAAGTTTAATGGTTGTTCTGATGCAGCTAAAAGAGGGGGTAGGATTGCAGGAAATGCAAGAAAAGAAACAGAGGAAGAACTAGGCAGACCAGTAACATCTAAAGACAATTATCTAAAAAAATCAGAATCTAAGAAATTAAGTGGAAATTAAATTTTGTAGAAGAGAATCTAGAATATTCTAAGTTTACTCAAACTTTTTTGAGTAACTCTTTTTTAAAATGTTTTTAGTATTAATATTTATATGACTTCTAATAAAGAATTAAAAGAAAAAATATTAAGCTATTTAATTCATTATCCTAATTGTTCTTTTTCAGAACTATATAATAATAATAAAGATGTTCAATCAAATGAGTTTACTTATTATTTAAATAAACTAATTGAAGAAGGTATTATTCAAAAAAATGAAAATAAAAAATATTCTTTAACAATTAAAGGTAAACATCTAGAATCAGAACTAGATGGTGCAACTGGTAAGAAAAGAAAAAAACCTTTTGTTGCTTTACTAATGGTTATTAGAAGAAATGGTAAATATTTAATTTATCATAGACTTAAAGAACCATATTATGACTTTTATGGAATGTCTGGTGCTAAGTTAGACTTTGGTGAAGGTGTTTTAGAAGGTGCTGAAAGAGAACTATTAGAAGAAACAGGATTAAAAGGTCCAGGAAAAATAATAAGTATTTATAATATTAAAACCTATGAGAATAAAGAAGCATTAGCACACTTTACTCAATTTGTTGTTCTTTTTGATAATCCAAATGGTGAATTAATTAAAGAAGGCATTGAAGGCACTTATGAGTTTGTAGATAAAGAGGTCTTTGTAGATAAAAAACAAAGAAATATACTATTTCCTGATACTTTTTTAACATTAGAAAATGCAGATAGTTTTAATGGAAACGTATCTTTCTATGAAATGAGTATATTTGTTTCTAATAGTAGATTCACTGATTTTAAGTATAATAAAGTATTTTAAATAGATTGAAAACAAATGATTTTATCTAAAAAAATTAAAGTAATATAATAATATTATTTTTATATTTGAATTAATTAAGATTAGTGTTATTTGTAGAACCAATTCACCAGTCCCGCCTCAAAAGAGACTTCATCCCGTGTACTCCAATTGGATAACTAAATAGTTTTACCTGACAATTACAAATTAAATATTATATGGACAAAATATTTATAAATATTTCTATATATAATTATGTTGTAAACATATGTGTTTATAGGTGATTTTATGATTCAAGTTCAAGTAAGACTTCCTAACAATTCAGTAAAAACTATAGATGAATGGATTAAAAAAGGTTATTTTGAAAGTAGAAGTGATACTTTAAGAACAATATTAAATAATTATGAAGAAAAAGAAAAAACTATGGAATTCTATAAAATGCTAATTGAAAGAAGTAATGAATCAAAAGATAAAGATAATTTAGTTTCTTTAGATTATATAGATGCATTTGAAGAGATGGCATTATTAAAAAAAGGTGTTAAATCACTAAAGGATAGTGTGAAAAAAACTAAATTAAAATATCTTTCTCAAAAGGACTTTGAAAAGAAATATAAATATCTAGAAAAGTGATTTTGTTGTACACTATAGATTATCATCCTGAGTTTTTTGAAGATATGGATAGATTACCAAAAGATCTTAGAAAAAGATTTTATAAAAAAATCAAAAGAATAATTAAATCTAATAAACAAAGAAGACATTTGAAACACAATGTACCTTATTTTTCTGATAAAGTAACTTCATCAGCAAGATTAATTTATGAATTAATAGGTAATAAGATTATATTTTATAAATGTTTTAAAGATCATAAAGTATATGAAAAATGGTTAAAGACCTTTAAATAGTTAAGAATCCAAACTACATCTTTTATTAAATAGTTTGGAGTACCTATATAATATTTGATTTTATGAAGGAATTTCCTTCAGAATCACATATTTGGTTCAAAATCTTAACCAAAACCTCTATTTCTTATGAAAATCAAAACCGATCTTCTTTTAAACGTTTCATGACATTATCATGATATATTATGACACAAAATGACATTAATACAAAACAGAAGTTTTTAGATCTTCTACTAAAGGAACAGTCAAAAGAGCTGGGTCTGAGTGATATTATTCAAATCCAAGAAAAGTTCAATGATCCTTTAATATTATCAGTTATTCTTCATCAACTAATAGAAGAAAGAAAAAAGACAAATCAGATACTTGCTGGTCTTAATGAGAAGTATGATCAGTTACAATTCTTAGTTAAAAACCAACTAAAAGAAAAGAAAGAATCAGACACATTTAACATTCTATCAGAAGTTGATGATAAGATAATATCATTTGTTAGATCTAAAGAAAAAGTAGATGCATCCATGATACAAGAAGAATTTAAATACAAAGGTTCTAATGCTGCATCACAAAGACTAAATAAATTAGTAAAAGACAAATACTTAAACAAAATACAGGCTGGGAGAAAGGTATACTTTATTATTAGGTGATTTTAGATTACCAAGCTAACCCCTTTAATTAAAACCCCTTTTTTATATCTTTCAATTCCCTTCCTTTTTTCTGCCAATTAAAATATAAAAAAAATAAAATTAAAGAAAAGGAAGACATTATGTTTCCTTCTTCTTTTCTGCCCTTATTCTAAAAAATCATGATTTTTAAACCTTTTGTAAGCTAATTATAATTACCTTATATTAATAAGGAGGATAAGATAAATTATGAATTTACAAAGAATAGGTACTTATGCGTTTTTAGTAGGTATCCTAATTGCTATTATTTTTGGGTTAATTCCATCAATAAGCGCAGCAGCTTGGTTATCAACAGTTTTAATTATCTTAGGATTAATTGTTGGGTTATTAAATATTGCTGATAGAAATATCTCTTTATTCTTAATTGCAGCTATTGCATTTATTGCAACTAGTACATCATTAAATGCACTACCAGTAATTGGAGATATCCTAAGAGGAATATTAGTTAACTTAGTTCAATTTGTAGCTCCATCAGCATTAATTGTTTCAATTGTTGCAATTATTAGAGTTTCAAATTCTAAGTAATTTTTTTCTTTTTTTTTCTTTTTATTTTTAAAAACTGGTATAATTATCTATTTCTCTAGAATAAGTTAATATTTAAATATTTAGTATCTATATATTTATAGTTAACTTTATATAACCTATATATTATTTATATATATAATATTTTTAAAATAAAACAATTGGTAGATTATTTATGAGAAAAGAAAGTAAAACTAGACAAAACTTTTTTTCAAAAATATATGGTTCTTTAGAAAAAAGCTATTTTAATTTTTCAGAATGGTTAACTAAGAAAGGAATTCCATTAAACAATTTAAATAGGGACTTAGATAAAAAAGGAATACCAGCTTTTGCACTAATGGGTTCTATTTTTTTAATAATAATTCTATTAGTACTTTTCTTATTTGTGTTTAATATAAGTAGCTCAACACAAGTTACCTTTAAACTACAAGATAGTTATGATATGTCAATAGATAACACAACAATAACAATTAAAGACGCAAAAGGAAAAACCACATTCTCAGAACTAGTTCTAAATAATCAAATCCAAAAAATAAAACTTAAAGTTGGAGATACCTATATCATAAAAGCAATCAAAGAAGGCTACCCAGACTATAGTGAAGAAAAAGTTATACTCTCAAAAGACCAAGTTATTAGAATTATATTTCAAGAAGAATATGAAGAAGGAAACCTAAAACTAAAAATAATAGATAAAGATAATCAAAAGATAATACCACTAGCAACAGCAACAGTTAATTATAAACTTAATGGTGAAGAAGTTCAAGAAACAGCAAACACAGACCAACTAGATAATTATAATATTACCTTAGAGCTACCAAAAGAAAAAGAAATAGAATTAATAATAACTGCAGACAAATACCAAGACTTTAAACAAGAAATACAACTAAACGAAGACCAAGAAGAAAAAACAATTGAGTTAGTAGTTAGTGATGGGTTGTTTGAAGGAAAAAGTAAAGTTACATTTATAGTAACTACTAAATCCGGAGAGATGATAGACAATGCAGTTGTTGAAGTCTATAATTTTGCACAAGAACTAATTGCCTCACAAACCACAGTTGATGGAAAAGCATTGGTTCCAATCAACACAGGAGAAACAATTTTATTTACAGTAAATGCTGATGGCTATAGAACACATTATAGTAATGAAGAAACATCCTATAGAATACTTACCTTAGAAAAAACAATACCAGTTAGTTTAGAAATAGGTGGAACTCAACTAGATGTGAAAGTAATAGATACGTCAGACTTTATAACACTTGATAATACAGAAGTATTACTTTATGATCTATCAGGAAACCTAATTGATAGCAACTATACTTTATTAGATGGAAAAGTAAACTTCAAAGGACTAGAAACCGATGCTGAGTTAATTGTTAGTGCATGCAAAGAAAATTACTTCTGTGCACATGAACTGGTATCATTAAAAGAAAAAAATTCAGTTGAACTAAAACTAGAAAAAATCACAATAGATAATAGTTCAATTCTAGATGTGTTTGTTGTGGATGGTCAGAACCTACCAGTAGACACAGCAAAGATTAGACTTTTTGAAGTAAAAGATACTTTAGAAATTCCATATTCTGAAACAACCTCAGTTGATGCAACAGGTGGTATATCATTCCCACTAAAAGTTGGACATCAATATAAGGTAGAAGCCTATGTTGGGGATGTTTATGATTTTGATTATGTGACAATTAGTGATATCTCAGAAAACAAAATTATTTTTGTAATTGATGCTGCATCTAGGATTTATAATCTAGAACTATTAAATTTAGATGGAAGCACAATATCAGACGGTAGTCTATTAATTAAAACAAAAGACAACACAGTACTTTATATTGGAGATATAAATGGTTCAGCCACATTATTTGGTAGTGAAGGCTATTCAGACTTTATAATTGAATACACAGATGTAAATGGAAATGTGACTACTGGAACACTAAGTGGTTTAGAAGCAGATCCAAATGGTTTGTTATCATTCACAATTAGACCAAAAACAGTTGGTAACTATCCAATTATTGAATTTGTTGGAGTTCAAGATGGTTTTGGTCAAAGAACCTCATTTGTAACTAAAGATAAAGAGTACTATTTAGTATTTGATATTATTTTCCCAGAAGGAACAATAAACGGTGGAGTTCATGTTAGAGCAGGAGATGACTCAGAAACAGATTCTGAAGACATGAGTTATGGAATAACTGGGTTTAAGGCAGATACTAGTAATTTTAAATACTCAACAACCTACTCACCAGTTCCAGAACCAGGAGCACAATCAATTGATGTTCTAAATGAAGGTTCAGCTGGAGTTCTAAATAAATGGTTAGAGCTCAAATGGAGAAATGGTAATGAACTAGGAACCAAACAAATTAAAGTAAAAGTAAAAGCAACAGATAGTTCTGTTTTTAAACTAAACTTCAAATATAGAGCCTGGGTTGATATTACTGGGAAGATCTATAGAGAACCAAAAGACACAACACTTAATGAGAAATACTCAAACTCACAAAAACAATCCTTATATGCAGAAACCAAAGAAATATTTGTTGAGCTATTTGATGCACCAGCAAACTGTAATGATGAATTCTGTGTATCCTATCAGTTTATAGACTCACAGGGTATTAGTTATTCAAGAGAGGACTTCTATGCACTTAAAGATGATATCTATGCACTAGAAGCAACATTATTTAGTTATAAAAATAAAGAAGTTAATCTAGAAGTAGACACATCCACAACACAACCAATTATCTCATTTGTATCAGTTGAAGATAATCTATCCTTCCCAACAAATGTTAATTACCAAACAGTCTCACAACTGGAGCTAACTAAAGAACATATTAACCTACAGGCAGGATACAGGAAAAAAGTATATGTTTTCTTTGTGGCTAAAAACATAGGAACATCATATGCTAACCTAAAACTAAAAGCTTCAGAAACAGAACAGATATCTAATAAACTAAGTTTTAATATTCTAGAAAAAAGAAATCTAAGAGTATTATTTAATCCAGATCTAATAATTCCATATGGCTCTGTTCTTAATATTGATGTTTATGACTCAGTAAATGGTGACCCAATTGAGAATGCATTAATTACAATTGAAGACGAGCATGGACAGTTTATTACCTCAATTAAAGGAAACCAACTGAATGGAAAGGCAGGAAGATATAATCTTAATATTAACTTTGTAGTAAACAAACTAAAAGTTACAGTATCTGGTTATGGTTATGTGCCATACACAAGAGAGCTATTAGTTGCAGATAACTCAGTATTACTTGGACCATCAGAAGTTCTAATTAATATGGGGACCGACCAGACATCTGGAACAACAACTTTTAATTTACAGAATGTTGGTTCAACTACAGTTACTGATGTTCATGTTGGTGAGCCAATCTGGATTGAAGAAGCTGACGAGTTATTATTAGATGTTAGAGGACCAATTACTATTCTAAAAAACTCAAATGTGAACTTCCAAATAACTGCCTCAGCAACAAACAACTCACAATTTAAATCTGCAATTGCTAAAGTACCAATCTATGGTTTAGTTGGGAACAGACAAGTGGCTAGACTAATACCAGTTAGAGTAGTAAGAGGACTGGTTGTTGATGACTGTCTAGTGATCCAGCCAAAGAAGATAGACACCTATGTTGGTTTAAATCTAGATTACCAACCAAATAATTATTATAACTCATCATTTACTGATTATTCTTATAACTATGGAAATAATCCATTTAATAGTAGTGGTTCATACTCAAACACAAACAGTTATGGACAGAATAATTATTCCTATAACACCACACCTTTCTTAAGTAATAATTCCTATAATAACTCAACAAACTATAATTCATATGATAATTATTTTAATGATAACTATTCCTATAATACTGGTTATAATAACTATAATCAATCCAACTATGGTTCCAATAATACTGGTTATAATAACTATAATCAATCTAACTATGGTTCCAATAATACTGGTTATAATAACTATAATCAATCTAACTATAGATCATATAATGATGGTACTAACAACTACTATAGCTCACACTATAAAACAACAGCAGGAGATTCAGAAAACACAATTGCATTTACAATTCAGAATAAGTGTGATAAGACAGTTGTTCTTAACCCACAACTAGTTCCAATAAAATCAAATTCAAATAATGAACTTGAGATTGAACTTACTGAGATTATAGTTATGCCAGGTGAAGAAAAACTATATGATCTAACAATTAAAAATACCTCAGAAAGAAAACAACCAAAAACCTATAATTATGATATACTATGGGATAATACTTACTATAGTTTGCCACCAAGCGAACTAAATGTTAAGCTATTAGACCTAAGTAAAGCACTATGGGTAACACCACAGGTAATCTATGTTCCAATTTCACAACTGGAAGCACAAGAACCAGGAATAACTGGAAATAGATTTATGATTAAAAACATAGGTAATGTTCCAATAACCAACATCCAAGTAAGTCATTACCCACAAATTAAATCAGCTAACATAGGTGTTATGGAATACCCAAGAGAAATAGATATTCTTGAACCAGGACAATCAATACCAATTGATTTAAAGTTTATGGTAAATATTAAGCAATCAACTTTAGATGATATGTACTTTACAGTAACTGGAAAAGCAGCAGGAGTAAACAACCCAATCACTGCCAATGTTACAACTGTGTTTGTGATCTCTTCACCTAACTGTTTGAAAGTTAGTCCAAAGAAAGTGAATTATGATCTTAAGATTGGAGAGAAAAGGGCAAGAAACATAAGCATAACTAACCAATGTGCAGAGCCAGTTACAATACAAGGAATAGATAAAAGAAATAACACATACTTCCAGACCTTTGGGAATAACCCAGTTGCCTTATACCCTACATTTGGGAATACTGTAATACCAGTAAATGGAAATGCAGAATTTGCACTAGACATTTCAGCAGTTACCTTTGGTGGATCACCAAGCATGCCACTTAAACTAATTGGTAAGTTAGTAACCTCAGGGAACTATGTAAGTTCAGAATCAATTTTAGTAGCATTAAACATACAACCAGAAGATGCTGATGATGCTTTAGATGATCAACAAACAAACGAAGCAATAATACCAGTTTGTGGTTCTGAAGATGATGAAATTGAAACAATTAATTATCCAATAATCTCAATTGGGGACTGTAGTGGTGCTGATGGCTATTGTGATGCATATGGAGTTGCAGATTTAATACTTAAAAAAATAAATACACTATCAGGGGATATTCTTAATGTAGCAAGCCATGCACAAAACCAAGTAAACAAAACAGGCTGTTCTTTACAGAAAGCAACACAAGGCTTTTGTCCAATCTCAGATGTTGGGGGATCAGTTAAGCCAGTGGAGTTTACAGTGTACATGCAGAATGATACTGTTAGTCCTGAACTATTAAGAGAAGTACTTAAGAAAACAGATTATAAATTTAAGAACTATTTAGTAGAAGTAAATCAATTTGAAGAACTACCACAGATTGGCTATGGTGTGTATGAAGCAGGTAATAAAATACATCTAACTAGTGGATTACATGGTTGTGGTAGGTATAAGATAGAAATAGATGGATTTGTTGCAACAACCTATGAAACAATATACCCAGAAAGAGCATATTTCTATGTTAATCTTGTTGAAGCAGAAACAACTGAGCAATGTTCAAAGAATATTATTAATTATTTAAACTTCTTACCATGGGATACTGAGCTAACTAAAGGAAAAAGCAAAGGAACATGGTTAACAGTGTTTAGTGGTGATGAGAATGTAGCCAATGGTGTGATAAAAGGAATTAGTAAGTTTAAAAATGATACTGATAGATATATTAAAAACTCATCATTGGGATCTAAGAATAATCATCTAAACATATCAGTTGGACTAGTGAATGAGAACCCAGAAGCACTAGCAAAAGTATATTTTAATGATCCTAGATTATTTGAAACACCAGTTCCTGAACAAATAAATGTAGTTATAAATAATAGGTTTGCATATGGAGAAAATAAAGATAAACTTCCAGAAAAAGTAATAACAGATGCAACCAAAGTAATTAGTAGTTTTATAAATAAAGATGAATATGCAGATATATGTATATCCAAAGACAAAGATTATTTATTAATTTTAAAACTAATAGATGCAGGAGAACTAAAATTTAACCCTGCAGAGAAATTCCTACCAATTAAAACCAAAGAAATTTGTACTGACTTTAATTTAACCTCAGGAATAACTGAAACACTAAAAATAACAGCAGATGCACCTGAAGACTTAGTAGTTACATTTAAAGAAAATAAAGATTCAAAAGCAGTTGATGAACTTGTATTAGATGTTATTGAAAAAGTAGATATAAACTTTGAAGTTTGTTACTCACCAAAGCCAGGAGTACCTGAGATTTATAAGTTTGTAGGTAAGGAAGTTAGGGTAAGAGCACATACTATTTATTCAGATTCAGGAAATATTGGACAAAGAGATGCTGAAGCAATTATTAAATTAATAAGCTGTGGTGTTAATCCATTAGATTTATTAGAAGTTACAAATAACAAAGTTGGTGCTGCAAGCAAAACAGGAAAAGCAATTTCTGAATATTATGCATTAATTGATTGGAACAAGAGTTACAATACTGGTGATTCTGAGAAGTTATGTGAAACAATTAAGAAATTTATTGCAAAGAATAAGGATGCTGGTATGTTCTTTGATTATAAGGATGCACAATGTGATACAGGAAAGACAGAAGCAGAAAATGATGCAAAATGGAATAAAGGAATATCAAATGGTATTACATATTTTGCAAGTTGTATGGCAGCATGTTCTGCATGTACAGTTGCTAGTAATGCTTTGATTAGTTGGATACCTGGTCTTGGACAGATTGCATTATCTAAGGGCATTATATTTGATTGTGGTTTCTTTGCATGTGGTGTTCCAGCAGTAACAATGTTATTACATACAGGATCAGATGGTGGTATTGCTGAATTTATTGATGGCATAGTCACAAAACTTTTCCCTAAAACAGATGGTACTAAGAGAGAAATATTTAAAGGCTTAGCAGACTATCTTTCAGAAGGGATTAATGGAATATTTAACACAATTGGTGCTAGTAGAAACTTCTTTAATAATTCAGCAATGGCTAAAACTACACCATTAAAGACTGGTGTAGCAGAAGCAACTATTCCATCATTAGGTGGAATTGGTGGTAAAAGTGTAATTACACCTCAAAATGGAATTATTACTACTGATCCAGCTGTTCCAGGTGTTAAGGCTAAATCTGGTGGAACTGTAACTAAATATTTACGTGTTGGTGGTGCTTTAGTACATGATGGTGCTGGTAACCCAGTACCTATTGGAACAACAACAATTGCTGCTGTTGAAGGTAAAGTTGCAATACCAGCTAAAACACAATCTGTAAAGTACGTTTCTGCTAATAAATATAATACTATTCTGACTGATATTACAACTAAAGAAAAAGCAATTAATAATAGTATTAAAGAAATTGATGGAAAATTAAAAGCGTATACCCCAAAAGAAAGAACATCTAGAATAGGTAAGTTAGCGAATAAAACTAATAATTTATTATCTCCAAAGTCTAAAATTAGTAGATTAACAAATGAAAAAGCCTTACTTGAAGGTGAATTAAAAAAAGTAACTGAATTAAAATCATCTTTATCTGGTGCAAAATTACAAAAAATAGATGGTGTTGTTAGTAAAGTAAGAGTTATTTCTGATAAAGCTGTTAATAATATGGCAATACTAAAATCACAAACATTTAAACCAAAAGTTCCAAATCCTATTTGGGGAAAAAGACTAACTGGTGGATTAGGGTTTGCAAGAAGTATTGCTTGTATGAGTGCAGGTAATTATTCTGGTAGTAAAACACTTGAAGCTTCTGGATTAACAGGATTAGATAATGCAGTTGCAATAACTGAAGATACAGTGTTTAATAAAAATTCAATTTATAAAGTTGAATTATTTGATAATACAAATCAAGCTAATCAAAGTAGTAGATATACTATGAAAATTAATAAATTTACTGGTGGATCAATACCTGATGATCAAAGAGTTGATCATTGTGGAAAGTAGATTTATTTATTTCTTTTTCTTTTATTTTTTTATCTTAGCTAATATTTATAATCACTTCTGTCTTACATAATAGTATGTTTAATCTTAATAATAGAGGTTTTAACTTATTTACTGCTATGGTATCACTAATACTTATAGCCATAACCTTAGTTCTAATTTTTAATATGATCAAAACAGAAGAAACACATTTAGCATTAATTGAAGACCAATCATCTACCTCTGATTTAATAACTGTAGCTGATCTTGCAAGAGCAGATGCTTTTAATTTATTTGTAGTTAGCCTAAGAGAGAAATGGGAAGAGCATAGGAATAATCCAGATAATTTTATAACAATAAATAGAAGACTAGTAGACCTACCATGGCCTGAGTTTGTAGATGAAATGGGACATAGAGTTTTCTTTGAAAGAAACTTCCAAGGTTACTTTGCAGAAAACCTACTTAGTAAATTAAGATACTCACCAAACCCAGTTGGGTATAATATAAATGTAGAAACAGATTTAGTGAGTGATCAAAACTTTTATGATATTGTTAGAGAAATGTTTGTAAAAGCAGGAGAAAAAGTAGAAGTTGTTGGATGTGAACAAGAAGATTCAGATAAATGTGCTGGTTCTTTCTATATTACACTAAATGCTAAAGATATTGAACAACAAGACTATGAAAACCTACCAAGAGTTACAGTTCAAAGAATAAAAAACAATGAAGTGATTCAAAGATCAGTTTTTGGAAAACAAATTTATAAAATCTATATGCCATGGAGAGGTTTCCAAGCATTTAGAGTTGCAAGAAGAATTGCCTATTCCCAAGATAGAGAAGTAAGTGAAAACCCTGCATTATATCCTGGACTAGATGATACAGGACTGTTTAATCCTATATTACATAATACCTTAGAACAAGCTAGACTTGGTGTTTGTGATAAAGGAACCTGTGCACCAAGAGATGATTTGTTTATAACACCAAGTAATGATGGCTTTAATAAAAAATGCGATGACCCTTATACCATTCCAAATGTAACAGTAAATGGTGGTGCTGGTTTAACAATAAGTAATGGTACAAAAATTAACTTTTCAGAAACACAGAACTATACTACTAATTCAGATCCATTATTAATATTTCAAAACATAGTAGAAACTACTATTCAAAATAATTTAGAAAATAGAACCACTGAAAATATTGTTTATACTAATCCATCAAACCAATCATTAGTTATGAGTGGTGGGATTTCTATTTCTGGATCAGCAGATATTAAAATAAAAGAAATAAATGTGTATGATAATAAATTTAAAACTAAAAAAGTTGGTAACATTAGTACTGAGGATAAAACACTAACTCAAATATCATCAGTAAACTTTAGTCCATTAGGAAATTGGAATAATGCATGGGGTGTTGGATTATATTTACATAATGATAATATATTTAATGCATATAATTATCCTGATTGGAATATTACTAGAGATGCAATGCCATACACAAATAGTAGTGATTATCTTAATTGTTATGAAATATCAGAAATAAAACTAAAATTAGAATTCCAAGAACAAAATTCAAGATATAAAGTTAGAGAAACAATAAATGGTTCTAATCCAAAAATACATATTCATCTAGTTGATAACTATTCTGGGTTTGTGTTTAATACATCCTTATTAAGTTCTATGTTCTCAAGTGGATTAGATGGATCTGGTTATTTAAATCCTGGTCAATCTGTTAATTATACACTAACTGATGAATCACAATGGACATGTGATAGTTATGAAGGAACAGTTAATAATCAGGCAGCATGTGTTCAAAAATAATTTATTCACTATTTTCTGTGAATCATAACATATTTAAATATTTGCAGTCAAATATTATATATAAAATACAAGAAGAAATACAGGGAATAGCTTTATAAATTATTGTACTTTATATATATAATATATATATACAAAAAGGCCTGAAGATATATGAGTTTGAAATCATTCTACTATAAGCAAGAGGACAAATACTTTAATTTTTTAGATAAACTTGAAAAAAAAGGAATAAATTTTTATAAGATTATTGATCCTCTTGAGAGAAAAGGAATACCTACATTTGCTATTTTTAACCTAGTTATTTTAGCAGTTATTGTACTGGTACTCTTTGCTATTTTTGGAGGTTCACAAGCAGCAATGTCTGATAATGTTATGATTACATTTATGGACTCTACTGATAATGTGTATGCTAATGAAAACTTCAAAATTGTTTTTGGAGATATTACTAAATCCCTAGATACAGACGAACTAGGAATTGCAGAAGTCACTGGTCTTAAAAAAGAAACCTATGCCCTAGCTCTAATAAGTAATAAGTATGTTTTAGAAGCACCATTAGAAATTAACCTTTTAGAAAAAATAACTTATAATTTACATTTAAAAACATCAACAGCAACCTTCACAAAAACAATTGTGTTTAAACAAAATGGTGAGCTAATAGATAACCTAGTTGTTGATGAAATAACTTGTTCTGATAATCCAGACTATAAAGTTGAAAATATCCAAGTAACAAATGGAGAACACACACTAGAGAATGTTCCATCTGATTGTGGTAAGTTACAAGTTTATAGTTATAACCCATATGTGCAATATGACTCAGATGATGCATCACTAGAAATAAATGAAGATAGCACAGTTGGTGAGATTTACCTAAGCGACGTAGGAACAACACCAAGAGGTGCATTAATAATTTTAATTGTTGATGAAGAACTAAACACACCAGTACCTGGAATTACAATCACACTATTAAATGATGGAATTCAAGTTGATAGTGCAGTAACTACTGAAAATGGTTTAGCACAATTCCCATCACTTCCAGAAGGCACATACTCAGTTCTAGCCTATGATGATGCACAAGTCTATGGTGATATAATTGCATTTGATGGAATTCAAGCTAGTGTCTATAAATCACATACAGAAACAAAAGAAGTTAAAATTAAAAAAGAAATAATTGGTGAAATAAAACTAAAAGTAGTTGACTTTGATACAGCTGATGCAATCCCAAACGTAAGATGTACACTATACAAGGGAGATCAAGAAGTTGTATTTAAAAACACAGATGAAGAAGGAACTGTAACTTTTGGTTTAAGAGAAAATATAAATTATAATATTGCATTTGATCATGCTAACTACACAGTTAAGTATGAAAAGAACCTAAGAAAAAGCGAAGCAATTAGAACAGTTAGACTAAGTGCTATTAATCAAGAAACATTAAGAGGCCTATTAGTTACTGTTATTGATGATGCCCAACACCCAGTTGAATTTGCAAATATTAAGCTATGGGATGTAGAAACTAACACAGTTCTTAAGACAGTTCTAGCTGATGTTTATGGTAAAGCAATTATTACTAACCTAGACCCTGCTAAGTCATACAAACTAGAAGCAGTAAAAGGGAAATACACATCAGAACTAAGCAACCCATTTATGATTATTGAAAGAGAAGTTAATGAACAAATAATTAAAATGAAGATAGGTGAAGGAACATATAATCTAAACATCACAGACGAATTTGGTGAAGCAGTCTCAACAGCAATCTCAGTTTTTGATTCCTATAACAATATAGAAATTCAAGGAAAAAGAACAACAACCAACTCAGAAGGCAACACACTAATTAGAATCAGAGCAGATAAAGAAGTTTATTTTGTTGTAGATAACTTTGAAAGTAAATTTGTAACTAGTAAGTATGAGCTAGAAGCAAACAATGTTCTAAATGTTAACTTAAGACTACCAAAAGTTAGCAATGCATCTAGCATTGAATTCCTTGGGTACTTTAACTCAAAAGGAGAACAACTAACTAGTGTATCAGCAGGACAAGCAGTTAAAGCAAAGTTCCTATTAAATGTAAATAAAGCATACACAAAAGTAGTAGCACATATTAGAACAGGAAAAGGAAATAGCTGTGATAACACAACACACCTATTTGAAGAAGATGATATTTATATTAAAAAAATAGAATTTGCTGGAGACAAAATAATAGGCTCCACATCATACACACCATGCACTGGTGAAGCAACAGACCTAGCACTAAAAACAAACAGGGATGGTAAATGGTTTAATGCTGTGATTGATAGCCCAATGCAAGGAAGCTACCTAGTAGTAGCTGACCTAGTAATTCTAGATAGCGCAATTGGTGCTCAACCAATTAACTACAGAGCAGAGTTCCATCAAGGAAACTCAGTTCTTAGATACCCAGTTGATAGTAAGCTAGGAACATCACTGGCAACATCAAGTAAGCAATCACTATATGCCTACTCCAAAGAAACACAAGCATATACTGGTCAATCAAACTTCTGTGACTCAACACTATGTTATAACTTCTCAATATTTAATGAAGGTACTAAGATTACAAAAAATATTATTGATAAATACTCACCAAAAATAAACACAACCCATAGACTATTCTTTAATCTAAATATTGGAAACAAAGCAATCTCAAACCCAACACTACAAGTTACATCAGGCACAACTGTTTTGTTAAAGGACTATGAGATAGAAGCAGTTGGTTCTAGTTTAATAAAAGGAAATGAATTTGATTCAATTGAGCTAGGTGTTCTTGGTGCCAATGATCATATATCTGGTGCAATTGATTTTAGTATTGTTAATGACTCACCTGATAACCTAACATTTAGTTTAATGTCAGCTGGTGAGGTAGTATTTAGTAAACAAATATTTATGGATATTAAACCATCTAAAGAAATTAACCTGGAAGTAGTTCCTAGATCATTCATACCATTTGTACCAAATGATATTATGTTATCAGTAACTGATGATGAAAACAAAGCAATTCAGAATGCAAAAATCACAGTTAATTTAAATAATGAAAAAATGGAACTTGCAGAAACAAACTACCAAGGACTATATGGATTTATACTCTCAGCACCTGACCTGGGTGACACAGTAAAAATAATAATTAGAAAAGAAGGTTATAACACCCTAGAAAGAGAATATAAAATTACAAATGAACTACTATCTACTGTTCCAGCAGAAGTTACAGTTAATCTTGATCTTTCTAGAGAACTAGTAAACATATATAATATAAGTATAGTAAATAACACAGCCCTACCACTAGCAATCACATCCATTAGACAAGAAACTGATAATAAATACATTAACCTACAGGTAAACACAGAAGATACACTAATTGAAGGTGGTGCACAGGCAAACATGGAACTAAGAACTTCACTTACAGAAGAAGGTATTGATCTTCAAGTTCAAAAAGTTCTAACAACAGACATTCTAGTTACAGTTAATAGTGCTGAGCTATCTAAATCCTGGGTGATTAAGATACCAGTAACTGTAAGAGTAACCTTTGGAAATGCACTAGACGATCTTAGTTGTTTAATAGTAGACCCAAGCACTCTAGAGATTAGAGCACAGTCAACTGAGGAAGTGGAGTATAATTTTGAACTAGTAAATAATTGTACTGTCTCAGCAAACAATGTGGCTTTAGGAAAAGTATATGCTGAGCTTGATTGGGAGAACCAAAAAGAAGTTGGAACCTTTTCATTATACTTAAATAATAAAGAAATAATTTTAGAAGATGGAAAAGAAATAGAAATACTAAAAAACATGGATCTTAAGCAAGAAATTAAAGCAAAACTAATATTTAAAACATATGAAATTAACTCAGCAATAAGAGAACCAAAAATAAACTTCATATCACAAAGAGCAAACATAAATGGTGTGGATGATATTGAAGCAATAATGAATACTAAAGTAATAATTAATAAATACACAGAATGTATAAAGCTACCAGATCAAACAGTGTCTGTTCTTGCATGTAACTGGTTTGGTGGAAGTGGGATGTATAATTCCTACTATGGAAATAATGCAAATAGATTCCAAGACCCAAGAATATATAACACCCAAGGAAATAGTTATGCTCAAGGATTTAATATGAATAGATTTATGAGCCCAATGAATAACTATAACTCTGGTGCTGGGTATAGGAATCAAAGTTATAATCAAAACAACTCACCTAACTACTATGGTTCTGGTTCACAATCAGGATTTGTTGGACAGAACATGTCCACCTTGAATGGTATGGGGTACCCTAACCCATATACGAATAATGGGGTTGGATATAATAATTCCTATGGTAATATGAATTCCTATGGTAACATGGGTAGTTACCAAGGATATAATATGCAAGAAAGCAGTCCGTTCATGGGACAAATGGGTATGGGAAACCAAATGGGTTGTCCAACTAGACCAATGTATGTTCAGAACGATTGTGCTGAGGCAATTGATATTAAGTTAGAAGATGGATTTGGTGTGACCATTGTTGATAATAAAGAATTCACACTAGAAAAAGGAGAAAAGAAAACAGTTGGAGTTAGAGGTGCAGAAGAAATGGGCACTTTTAATATTGGTGCATTTGCTAGACCAAATACAGATGTTGATACTGAGTTTTCTTTTGTTAAAGACATACCAGTAAGTGTAACACTACCATTAAGTTATATGCCATCAAAGTGCATACAGGTAGCTCCACAGAAACTAAACTTTTCAAATATTATTAATACTAAATACCAAACAGTTAGAATTATTAATAGCTGTTTTGATCAAGGCTATAGACTAGTTGAAGTAAACTATATGGATCTTGAGAACCTAAAGTTAGATGGAGTAAGCTTCCTAAGTATTGCAGAAAATAAAGGAAGACTACAACCAATGAATGTTAAGTATGCTAGTGATACAAAAACTGGTTCACAAATGGAGATCTGGGAAATTGCATTAAGAAGAAACCCAGAGATAGAAAGCACACATACAGCTAAAGAATACCTAAAAGCATTTGGTGGTAGACTATCTGGAATTGTATCCACAATTAGAAGCATGTCATTTGATACTGAAGAAGCAGTTAATCTTAAGTTTGTTCTATCAATTGGAATGCAAACATCAAACCTAAACACACCATTAGTTTATCATAATGTGGGAATGGAACTAACAGACAACTTCCAATGGTTAGTTCTTGATAAACAAGGAAATTGGGATTTTATTAATAAGTATACTGGAACAGATATTGCTGATCAGAATAGAATTAAGCATATAATATTAACTGATGATCTTAAATATAAGATTGAATCAAAAAGTGGAAAGAAATATGTTTTTATTGAAGTTCCAGACAAATATCTAACAAGTGATAAATTTAAGGCACTGGATCTTGAGGAAAATGCAGAAGTATGTATTGGTGATAGAATAGCTAAGTTCCCAATAGACAATATGGATCTATCTGCATTTATACCTAAAGAACAAACAAGTTCATTTATGAATAATAAAGGACCAGTTGAAGTAACAATATCATTCCAAGAAAAAGAATTCTTTACACTATGCTTTAAGAGCCCAGTAACAGCAATCACAAACACACAAGCAGATATTTATGATGTGTTCAAAGATAGCTTTGATATTATGGGAACTGAAGAAAGCGGAGCAGTTTACCTACAAGGACAAACAGGAATTGGAGTGGATGCTACCCTAGGACTTGGAACAGTGGATGCTATTGAAGATGATGCTATTGAAGATGATAGTACTACCTTTAAAACATTATCAGGAAAAGAACTAAACCTAGCTGATGGAGAATGTGCATCACCAGATACAGAGAACATTACAGGATTAACAGGTAAAGAAAACTTTAAGATATATGGATTTGATAAACTGTTATTTGATTGGAAAAATGTTGAAGAAGACACATGTGATGTTGGACAATATTATTGTGATCAAGAACAACTTTATTTAGCAATATCTAAGAAAATGGATAAATTAGATGGAACTCAAGAACTTAATGGTATTAACTTTGTAAAAGAAGGAAATAAGATTAAGGAATTAGAAAACTCAGATAATATTATGCTAAAGACATTCTGTGATGAATGTGATGATATTAAAGAAGCATTAGAAGGTGTTTCAGATATTGATACCTATGTTTTAAAATCAAAAGAACTATTAAATAAAGTTCCAGAAGATATTCAGAAGATAACAATAATTACAGTTAAAAGTAATGGTTCTGCTTTTGATACATTTGTTAATGGATTTATTACTAATAACTATGTAAGTAATGGTTATATTTCATTTACTTTGAAAGAATATTTATCTAATATAGATACAATAACAACTACAGATAATGAAAACCATTTATTACAATTCTATTCAACTATGGATGTGTACTATGGAAAATCATTAAATGTATTCCTTGCAAATCTAAAAGAATATGGTGATTTAACCTCTGTAAATAATGAATCTTTTATGGAACAAAAAAGTATTTTTAATAATTATAATTTTAAACTATCAGATAATAGTATTTTAGATAATATAGAAAAACCAGGAATTTATTTAGTTACAGCTGAATTAAATAGCACAACAGTAAGTTTAAGCTTTAAAGAAATTGGAATTAAAAGTGAATTTGAAGGTAATAATAAATATTCTGAAAATGTATTATTCTATCAACCAATCAATCCAATTTATCTAAATAATTTAGCACCATTTATTAAAGAAAGATATAATGTTAATGATCATGATTATTATAAGAGTGAAGCCTTCTGGAATAAACTACAAGATGGGTATATTTTTAAGTTAGAAAAAGGAAACGAAGTGGCTACAAATGTAGAATACAGAGACTCAAGACCAGTTTACCTAAAATCAAGTAGTCATGATTATAAGATTGTTAAAGATGATAAACCATTTACAACTGGTAATAAAAGAGTATTATTCTTACTAAATAAAACTAATAATAATATGGAAATACAATCTAAAACAGAAATTAATTTCACAAATAATATTAAGTTAGATAGAACATCAACATCATCAGAATATAAATACATTTATAAAATACCAAAAGACATAAGTGATTATTTAGATGTTGACTATTCAACTATGAAAAAAGTAATTAATAGTATTAATAAAGATAAAGATAAAAATAATAAGGTTTGTTTTAATGTAAACAAAGACAAAATAAAACTATGGACAAACCTACCATTAGTAAAATAAATTATTTAAATTTGTATAGAGGTAATGAAATATGAGTCTTAAAAAACTATATTATTCCCTAGAGGATAAATGGTATAATTTTGCAGAAAAATCAGGATTATATAAATTAACAGATAAAATTGATAAGGTGTTGCCGTCCTTTGTTCTATTTATACTGTTAATAGTAATTATAATTGCTGGAATTCTATTATTAGTATTCTCAGGTGGACAAGGTGGAACTAATTATAACCAAGTATACTTTATGGTAATAGATGGTGATACTGGTGACAGCCTTCCTGGAGTCCCAATACTTATCTCTACAGAAGAAAATAATTTTAATGAAATATCCAGTGATGATGGGTCAACTGATAATGTTGGAATCCCAAGAAACACTGAGTTCTATGTTGATATTGATTATACAGATGGTGGGTATGATAGCTTTTCACAAAGTTACTTCTCAGAATCTGATGGACAAACATACACTTTACCTTTAATACCTTTAGAAACAACAGAAGATCTAATAACCTATGATATTAAATTTGCAAACAACCAAGGCACACAAATACTAGAAAATGGAACAATTAGTTTTATGTGTGCAACAACTGAGGGAATTGCACCTTCATCAGTGAATATTATTAATGGAGAAGCAACAGTTCAAGCTGATCCAACATGCCAACTAATAGGAACTGTTTATGTGGAAGGATATAATACTAAATATAGTGCACCAATTAACCAAGGCTCAACAATATATCTAGAAGAACAAACAGGTAGTTTCCAAGGTGCAGATCATACCCTAACAATGTACACTAAGACAACAACAGGAGATGCAATAAGTAATATTAAAATAATAGCAAAGAACGATATTGGATTAATAATATCAGAATGTATAACTAACACAGGTGGTACCTGTGCTCTAACTGGTTTAGCAACTGGACACTACACAGTTAACTTAGTTGATAACAAATCAGTTCCAATATATAACACAGTAATTAAAGAATATCTAGTTGAGACTAGCTCATCAAAGAATGTAGTTATGACTACAGATATTCAAGGATATATAAAAATAAAAGTTATTGATGAAGGAACAAATGAAGCACTAGCAGACTCATATGTTGTTCTAAAATCAGTAGACCAATTAATATTTGAAAACTATACAGATGCAAATGGTGAATTCTTATTTACTGTATCAGATCTAAGCATTCCATATAGAGTGGTTGCAGATGTTGAAGGATACCTAATTGAATCAAAAGCTATAGTTCCATCAAGCACAATACCAACAACACCAACTATAATTGAACTAGACCTAGTCACACCATCAACATTAGCCTTACTAAAAGTAAAAGTAGTTGATGAAGATGGAAGAGGATATAAATTTGCAAAAGTTGCACTTTATGACTCAGAAACTGGATTCTTAACTGACTACCAACCAAAGCTAACTAACTATGATGGAAATGTTTCATTTAGTGTAAGCTCAGGAAACTACTATGCTGTAGCAGTAAAAGGAAGTTCAATTGGACAATCATCAGACTTCTACTTTGATGTTAGACAAGCAACAACCTATGATCCAGTAATTGTTCCAATGGCAATAAGTAAAGGAAACTTAAAAGTTAATGTTGTGAACAAAGATGGAGAAATAGTACCAAATGCAAGAATAGATATTTATGATAGATATAGTTATCTTAACTTTAATCCACCAAAAGTACTAAAAAGCGATTTAACTAATGTGACTGGTGAATATGAAGTTGAACTAGATGCAGATAGTGAATACTATGTTGTTGTTTCAGATCCAATAAACAACACATACGGAACAACACAATCAAGATTTGTTAGAGTACTACCAACTGTAACTAAAGACCTAGAAGTTACACTATACAGAGAACACTCAGCCTTATCAAAACCACAATTATTATTTAAAGGTTTATTTAAAGAAGAATCAGAAGTTACTGGTAACTTAAAAGCAAACGGTGAGTACGAAGCAAGATTTACATTATTAGTACCACAGGATAGAAGTGGAGACCAAAGAATAGAAGAACTAGGAGCAATCATAAGAACAGGATCTACTGTTTACCTAGAAAATGATTCATTATATATTAAGTATATTGATGTGCCATTCGCTCAATCAATAACAAAATACACACAATTTAATATGACCTCACCTCATGAAGTTGATGGAATACCAGACACAGAAACCTCAACAGAAGGAGATGCAAAGTGGGCAATGGTTGTGTTAGATGAAGCAGATGATGGATATTATAATGCATATGAAATAGCAGCAACCATCAAAGTAAAAGATATAGCAGCATTTGGTGAGGAACTAAAGCTTCATTATTTAGGATTTGTAGACACTGATGATGGCTATGAAACATACAATGTATACACAGGCACAGAAAATGATATTGAATATTATGATGTGTATAGTGTACAAACATATGGAATTGGAGACGAAGTATTTTGTAATAATAACTTCTGTTATAGTATGAATCTTATTGATGAAATTGATGATCTTAGATATGATGTGACTAGTAACTTTGCAGCTCAACCAAACAAAATATATAAACTACACTTTATGTTAATAAATAATCAAGAAAATAAAAAATACATAGACTCTAGACTAATAATTGAGAACCTAGACGAAGGCCTTGAGTTTAATAATATAAGAATATCACAACCAAATGGAGATATCTATAACATCAACCCACCACAAGGTGAGTATGAGTTTGATTATACTATTAGCTCATTGGCAGCTAAGCAAAAAGTAGAAGGAGACATTGAATTCACAACTGAACTAACAGGAGATAGACATATAGTAATTAAACTAATATCAGACCAACAGGTTCAATTTGTAAATGACCTAATAATTGATGTGTCCTCAGACAAAACATTTAAAGTAGAAGTTACACCAAATGTAATTCCAGCAGGAAAAACATTTAATCTACAGATTGATGTGACTGATATGGATACTGGTGTGGAAGTTGAAGACTCATATATTGTAGTAAAAGATAGATTCCTTGATAACCTGGTGTCACCATTAGAAGTTGGTGTGCTTGGAGAAGTTTCAATAAACAACATCCCAGCACAGAATGCAGATGATAAAATATTTGTATATGTAACAGCTCCTGAGTATGAGACATATATTAAAGAAATAAGAGTTACTGATAGACTATTCTCAATAACACCAAAGAAACTAGCCTACACATTAAATATTCATAATGAAAAATCAAAAGTTGAAACATTTATAATAAATAATATCTCAGAACTAGATCTTGAAGTTGAAGAAATGGAATTAATTGGAGAACACCTAGAAATAATTGATCTAGATAGAATTAATAATGAACTGATTGGTTATTCTGGTCTAGTAATTAATGGATTAGACAGCTCAAGCGACTTCCCAAACAATGAAGATGCATCTAAGAACATTGAAGTGAATGTTAGAGTTAACCCAAGAGCTGAAGGAATAACTAAAGTTCAAAACCTATCAGCAAAACTAAGAATATCATTAAAATCAGATATTGGGAACTCACCAATCTGGATCCATGAGATTCCAGTTAACATCACTGTTGGTTTTGATGGAATGATTGATAACCCAGCGTGTTTAACTCTATCAGAAAATGTATGGGAAGAAGTTGCTTTAGATAAACCAGTTGAGAACCAATTTACAATTAATAATACATGTACAATGAACGAAAAAATAGTGCCTTTAATGGGTGGACTAGAAGCTAAGATTGAGTTTGAAAGTAACCCATTAGGAAAAGTAATACTGAATGTTGATAATAGAGTAATTGAACTATCACATGGTTACTATAAGAATATACTAGATTCATTTGATAGAGATAAAGGCTTCCCTGTGATAATCAAATACGAACCACAAGGAAGAATGAAAGGGAATATTAAAGGAAAAGTAATATTTAGATCTGTAAACCAAACATCATCAGGTGAGCAAGAACTAAAAGCAGAATACAACTTTGATATTGATGTTCTTTCACTTTCAGACTGTGTGGTTTTCACAAAAGATGTACTAACACTTTATAGAACACCAGACACTTTTAGTATTGAAAACAAAGCATGTGGTACACCAACAACCTATAGACTATCCTGTGATGATTGTAGAGGACTAGAGATAGAACCAATGCTAGGAATTGATGTGGACGAAACTGGAGCAAGCAGAGAAATAAATGTAACCTCATTTGATGCAGTACCAGGAATGTACCAAATTAATGTTTACTCCAAACTAAAAGATAGTAGACAATCAGAAAGAAATGTAGGAAAAATAAAAGTAATTGTAAGACCACTTAATAGCTGTATTGATCTAGATAGATATGAATATGATTTGTACAGAGCAGAAGTTTCAGAGAACACAGGCATTGCAGCAAACGCAAAGTCATATGATACAGGAAATCTAATAAACACATGCTATCAACAAGAAATAAGTGGAATTGCAAAAGTAAAAAATTCAAGTAAGCTAGGAATGGCATTCCTTGCAGGATTTAGAGATTCTGTGTTTACTGGATTAGGTTCTGGGATTATATCTGGAAAGTTATTTGATTTGTTTAAAAGTAAAGATACAAAGGTATTAGAATCACAGACTAAACTAGATTTTGTAAATAAAGAAATTAATAGACTTGGAGCTAAAGAAACTTTAAGTAAGCCAGAACAAAGAGAATTAAATGCTTTAGAAAAAGAACAGAATAAGTTAAAATTAGATCTTGCGAAATATGGTACTACACCAGAAAATAATAGTAGTTCTGGAGATAATTTAAAAACTAGTGAAGAAGATGTTGAAAAAAAATCAGATAATAAGACTGATCAAATAAAAAATGTTATGGATACTAGTGGTAGACAATTATCATTTGAAGAAATTGGTATAGAACTTAATAAATCACATGAATTAAAAATGAAATTAAATACAGAATTTACTGACACTACAAAAGATTATTTATTTACTGAACTTCAAGCAGATTATAAAGAAATAAATGATAATATTAAAGATGCAAGTTATGACTTTGATGGTGAGAAAGAAAAACTACTAATAAAAATATCAGATAATTATAACGAAATGAATGAATATTATTCAAACAAAGTTATGTTTAATGATAGAGAAACATCATTTGATACTGTGACACCACTTTTAGCTGACTTGCAGAGTTTAAAATTAGAATTAAATAATGAATTAAATGATTCTTCATTAGATAGTTTATTTACTGAATGTCAATTAGGCTATAATGAAATAGGTAATAGCATTAATGATGTTGATTATGAGTTTGTTAGTAAAAAGGAAGAATTAGTAGGTAAACTAGAAAATAATAATACTAAATTTAATAATCATATTGTGGATATAATTAATGGATATATAGATGATGCAGATAATATAACAAGCGATTTTTATAACTGTTATAATGAATTACTTATTAATGATATTACTGATGTTTGTGCAATTTATACTTCTGATAGAGATGATATAATTAATGTATATGATAGTTTAAGTGAAATTTATAATGTTATGAAGAATGCTGATATAGATACTTATAATGAGCGTAAAGATATTTATCCTGACTTAGAAAATCTATCTAATGAAACCTCTACTTTAGAGGCTTTGTATAATTAAAATTAAGTTTTTGAAAAAAAGGTGTATGAAAAATGAGAAAAGAAAATAAAATTTGGAATGTAATGATTTTAATTACAATTGTACTAAGTATGGTTTTTACTAGTGGATTTGTATCTGCTGGTCCATTTGATAAAGTACAAAACCAAGCAACTATTAGCATACTTGACAGTGTAATGGGTGGCTTAGGTAAAGGTGTAACCAAACTAGTTGGTGCTAGTCCAATTGTGCATGGCCTAATTGGTGGTGTGTTCTCAGGATTTAATACATACTCAAAACTTAATAAAGAAATTAACTTTGAACTAACTAAAGACAAAGTAAATATATCAAATGATATTAAAGACTATATTGATCCAGAAAACCTAGACTCTAGTGATTATAAAGAATATGGTGATCAACTATATGAAAATAGAATAATGAGTCCAACTAACCTAGACAACCAAGAAAGTGTTACTGGAAATAGAAGTACAGACAATTTAGATCTTGAAGGCTTATATAAAACAATGGTTCTAACTGATAAAAATACACTAGACACAGAATTCATACAAACCATTGGTCTAGAAAAACTATATGAAAAAGAAACAGCACCAAACTTCAGACTAGAAGAAACAACTGAAGAACTATTAGTTTATGATTTAGATAATAACTCAGTAGATGCACAAAAAAGAGCAATACTGTTTGAAGACCCAAACAAAACAATATCAAATAGCTATGAGTATAGAAACCTAGTAATTAAATACCCAGAAGCTAACTATGATGATAAAGAAGAAATAAAAATAAGTTTATCAACAAAAGATCTTTTAAATGGAAAACTATTAAACTTTTTAATATCTCCACTTAGTACAGGAAAAAACCTATTAAGCCTAGATAAAGTTATTGAAAATAAAAAACTAAAAGAAGAAATTAAAAAAGCAAGAGATGAACTTAACTTTAGAATCCAACCATTCCATTTAATGTTTAACTCCTGGACAGAAGACCTAGAATCTGCACTAGAGCTAGACCAACTAGACTGTATAGATGAAGGTGGACTTGCTTTAGGAACAACAGGACAAGAAATACTACCAAAGGTTGCATTTGATTGGGACTTTAAGTCAGGAACAGCAACTGCAATTAATGGAAATGTAGTTAATAGAAATAAATGGTGTGATGTAAGTCTTGAAGAGTTAAGAAATACAAGTGCTGCAGGTGTACAAACAAATACAGGAATTTACTGTGATGCAACTCAGTTCACAATTGAACTATTAAGTAAAGTTAAAAAAATTAAAGAATATGTGAACCAACATAGTTCACAATTTATTTGCCCAACACCAGGTGTTGAAAGAGAAATTATTACTAATGTAAATAATATTGGTATTAGTATGTTAAACTCAAGCTATGACGGAATCAATACAGTTACAGTTGAGTATAAAATTGAAGGAGATTTTAATGTTCCTGGACCAAATATAAACTTAATTGCTGAGTTATCATTAAACTTAATTAACAATACAGACTCTTTTCAAAAATATACACCTAAAATAACACAAATAAATGCTGATGATTTTATAGATAATGTAATAACTGTTACAACAGAGTTTACAGGAATTGGTTATTTCCCAGAACCAAATGAGTTTACAGTAAATGCTAATATTATTAATATTAATGGCATGTACTCTATGGATCTACCAGGAGATAATCAATTAAGCAATAGTTTCTCAACTGAAGCAGTTGAATGTGCCTATGATCATACATCTCAAAATATTAAATACTTTGCAAAAGATATTGGAACTAAATTTAATGATGACAAATTAGTGAACTTTAGATCACTACTAATGAAAGACGGTTATAGTAATGACTTCAAAGCAGACTTTGATGATTACTATAGAACCACATTCACAGGAACACCAACCTGGTACTATGACGAAGTAACCTATGAGGGATTATATAAATACTTTATAGATCAAGACAAATTCACATATGTTACATCATTTAACTCAGAACCAGGACAGTTAGTGCTACCTGGGCCAGGAAGATATGAAGTTCAATTAAATATAACATTTGATGATCAATGGAGAGTATTTGATGATGCAGGAAATTTAGTTGGAGAAATTGAAATATATTTAACTAAAGAGTTACCACCAGAGAGAGATGCACCAGTTTATTATATGCCATTTGATGGTCTAGTTGGAATTACATCACCAAATGCTAGACAAGGCTATGGTGTGGATTACATTGGAGATGTTATTGATCTTGATCATGATATTCTAGGAACAAGCATGAGATCAGAACCATTCACTTCATCAAACACAATAAATACCTTAAATGTTAAAGAATATGGAAATAACCCAAATGACTTTGCATTTATGAATAATAATCAAACAAGAGGTATGTTAATGTCAATTACTACCTCATCAACACACACAAACCCAGAACTAAGCTATGTTCCATCAAGAGCAACACCAGTAATTATGAAAGTAAGCAATCAAGAAAATGATGCATATGCATTCTATAAATTAAGTGTTGGGAACCCAGAAGAACTTGGAGGAGAAGCAGCTCATCCAGGTATGAACTTAACTAAATGGACAGGAATGGGTGAATGTAAAGACTTTACTGGAATTGCAGTAACTGAAGCATTCCTAAATCTTTCAGACATACTAGCTACTGAGTCATCACTAGCACCATATACACCATCACAAACATTTGTGTATGGAATGGAATGGCCTGAAGAGTATAATATTAGAAGAGGAAATGTATTCCTAAGAACTGTACTATACACACCAAGTAACTTCACAACAGGAACTGGAATGTCAGAGTTATATGCTGATTCATATAGTGATGATGTAATGTTCTATGCTCCAGATAATCAAGAAGGAAAAGAAATAGAACTACATAATGTTTTTAGTAATGATATAAAATCATTAAGAGAAATGTATGGTTTAGTTTCAGAAAAGAAAGCATGTATTAATTATTCATCAACCAACCTAGAAGTGTATTATAACCCTAATGCTATAATTAGTGAGTTTATAGGTGACACAGATAGTGCTGTTCAGAACAAATGGGTAGCAGACAACGGTGGATGTATTGATCCATCATCGTCAACTAAGCCTTTAGGTAATTTAGAAACACAGTAATATAATTAATATTAGCTACATGATTTGTTGGACAGACTTTCCTAAAAGGAAACTGTCTTTATATTTAATTTTTAAGGTGAGTATATGTCTTTTGCAGAAAACTGGCAGAAATTTTTAGGTAATATTAATGAGAGAATACCAATTAAGAAAATAACTGGGGCGCTAGATAAACATAACCCATTAACCTCATTTTATATTTTATTATTAATTATACTAGTAATAATATTCTTTGCTGTACCATTCTCAACATGGGAAGGAACACAGAAAACTGAATTTAAAGAAGTAACCATAAAACTTGCAAATGACAAAGGCGAAATACTATCTAATTTTGAATTTACAATTAAGAATGTTATGAGTGGTTCAGAAAAAACATACTTTACTGATAACTCAGGTAAGCTAACAATATCCTTAGACACATCTAGTGAGTACTATTTTATTATTGAAAAGAAAGGATATTATTTATTTGAAGAAACAATAGATCCTAATAATATAGAATTTAAAGTAATACTAAAAACATTTGAACTTCCAGCAAGCACAACCAGAACACTATCATTTATTGATTCAACTAATAACACAACAATTGAAGAAGCACTAAATGTAAGTATTAGGTGTGAGAATGGAGAGGTTATTACTCCAGAAAGCATAGAAGTTACAAACGGTAGCTATTCATTTGAAGTTCCTAGTGACTGTGGTAGTTTATTAGCAACTGCTCAAGGAAATAGTTATAGTGCAGATAGTATGATTATTCCATCAACTGAATCAGTAGTTAGACTAGATCCATCAGCATTTGTTAGTGATCTTGGAACTGTGAAGGTAACTGTTAAGAGTGGAGATAAGTTTATTGAAGCAACTGTTAAGTTATTTGAAATTGAAGACCTACTAAACCCAATTAAAACCGCAGAAACAACATGGAGTGCTGCTAAGTTTACTGACCTACCAGTTGGTGATTATAAAATAGTGACATCAGACTCATCAGGTAGATATCTATCTGGTAGTGTTGAGGTTGAGATACTAAAAGATGATTTAACAAAAGAAACAATTAATATGATTGATAGCTCTCCAGAAAACGGAAGCAATCCAATTAACCCAGACACTAATGAACCAATTGTTGTTAGAACATTAGTAGTAACTTTGAAAGATCAAGCAACTGGACTAGAAATTGAAGACCCATTACTAGATCCAACCATAACTCTTCTAAAAGATGGAAATGAAACAATTGATATTAGATCACTAGGTCAAGGCTTTTTATTTACTATTAGTGATTTAGAAAACTACTCACTAAGAGCATCAGCAGAAGGATACATCCCTCAAGTAAAAGAAGTTACAGTAAATGTAAATAATTATAATTTTAATTTAGAAAAAGTAACAGTAAGTAATGTTGCAAAAATTAAAGCAGATATTCTTGATGAAGACCAAATACCAGTTGTTAATGCAAAAGTATTAATCTATGATTCAGTAACTGGATATATTGATGCAAGATTTGCATTAGAAACAACTGATGAAAACGGAGAAGTTATATTTGAAGATATCCCACAAGGTGATTTCTTTTTAAAAGTTAAAAAAATATACTTAGAAGGAGACTCAGCTAGCTTCGTACATATCCCACCAGAAGATACAAACATTGAAGTACCAGTTGAGATTGGAGAAGGTAGAATTGAATTAGTTATTAAGAATGGATTTGGTGATCAGGTACCAGATGCAGAAGTAAGTCTTTATCTAGAAACTGGTGAGCTTCTAGGAAGTGACTTTGCAAACACAGTTGGAACCTACTCTAAGAAAATCAAAGCTGATAAAAAAGTGTATGTGGTTATTGGTAAGAATAGTTATATGCCTTACTTCACAGAAATAATAGAAGTTCATAAAAATAAAATTATTATAAAAGAAATAGTTCTTTCACAAGAATACTCAGGTAATGTGCCTTATGTTGATTATTTAGGTGTTTATAATACTAATAACCAAATAGTTGAATCACTAGCAAATAATGAAGTTTTTTATTATAAGTTCAGACTAACAAACCCAGTTAGCTCAGACAGAATGGGTTTTGTTTTTAAGATAGGACAAGAAGATAATATTACTAATGATATTATATTTATAAAACCAATAAGTAATAGCCTAGGAATACCTATGTATTACTCGCAAACACCATATAATAACATAGTGCCTGAAGGAACAGAAGCTAAGTTAGTTGATATACTTTGGAACTCAATAACACCTGGTGTTTATGAGATAACAATACCAACTAGAACCAGAAATGCAAAAATTAATGATATGGTGCCTGTGTTCTTTGCAGCCTATCTTTCAAATGCACCTGATTATGAAAATAACACTGAGTTTGAGCAATACCAATATTTTATTGATACACAAGAACTTTGTAATAATATCTTTTGCTTTAAAGGACAGTATGTTGATTTAGCTAAAGACCTAAGATTTGATATTGGTAATAATCTAGAGATACCAATGCTAGTTAACTCAGACTACTTAGTTGAATACACAATTACAAATGCAAAATCAACAAACTATGATAATGTAAGACTAACTATTAACAACACAGATTCTACTGGAAACCCAACAGAGATTGTAAATATTAAAAACTACACAGTTAATGGTGTGTTTAATGGCTCAGGGTCTTCACAAGAAGGAGTGTACCATTATCAAATGCCATTTGATGTTGATGAGTTTACAGTTAGTAGTGTTCCTGCATTTTCAGAAACTTCATTTATAGAAACACTAAACCCATTATATCTTGGACAATCAGAACTAACTCATAAAATCATATCAGACCAAGAAGTAATTTATAATTTAGGTTTAAACCTACTATCAAACAACCTACATTCAATGATAATATCCTATGAACCAACCAACATAGTTCCAGGTGTTGGGTTTGATATGTTAGTAACAGTTAAAGACGAACTAGACCAACCAGTTGAGCTAGCAGTAATAAATATCTATCAAAAACTAAGTAACTATACTTCACCAATCTATACTGGTAAGACAACAGACACAGAAGGAAAAGTAAATATTCAAATGCCAACTCTTCAAACAGGAGAAACAATAATTATTGAGGCACAGAAGTCTACTTACTTTGCTGAAGATATAGAAATTGAAATAACTGAGGATGTTCTGGATGTTCTTTATAACTCAGCAATTGTAAACCCAGATAGCCCAGTAGTAATTAATATTCATAAAAGTAATTATAATGGAACAATAGAAAAAATAAGTTTACAAAACAAAACAACCTATGATCTAAAATTAGAACCATTTTCAACAGAAGACGTTTCATTTATTTATTCTAACCTTCTTGATTTAGGAAAAACACTAACCTTCCTAAACTCACAAGTAAGTGCAGGTGGTGAGTTCATAATTCCAGCTGGAGAAGAAAGAATACTAAATATTAAGATGGTACCAGGAGCAGATGCTATTAATTTAGTAGAAACTGAATACCTAGAAGGAAGCATTAAAGGACATGTAACTAGAGGAAATACAAGTTATGTTTTTAATATACCAATTGAAACACAAGTATCAGTTGGAGAAGGTGTTTATGAGGACAACTGTTTAGTTGCAATTGGATATATGGATCCATGGGTGTCAGTAATTAATGGTGGTGGATCAGAATTAATAAACTTCACAATACAAAATAATTGTAGATCAGCAGAAAATCCTGAACAACCAATTACACTTAAGAACATAAGAGCAAGAATTGTATCTGAAGGAGATAAATTTGGATACTATGATCTAATGGTAAATAGCTCAACAACTAGATTATCAGAAGGAATATACAAAACAATAATTCAAGAAGTAGAACCAGATAGACCATACTCAGCAGTACTAAACTTTAATGCAGCTGGAACTAAGTTCGGAGATGTGAAAACTAAGATATATTTGAATGCACAAATAGAAACTGAAAATGGTTTAGTCTATGTTAATAATGGTGCAGGAGAAGAACTACTAACTGCAGAAATGAAAATCCTACAAATTTCAGATTGTTTTGAGTTCCATGACTCAACTGGTGAGATAAATAATATGCTAGAAATAGAATCTAGTATTCTTAAACAAACAGGAACTAAAGAATTAATTGTTAAAAACAAATGTGCAGATGCAGGAAGATTTAAAGTAAGCTTCTGCCCAAATAGAGCAACTGATACTGCTTGTCAAGATATTAAATATCAAAACATGTCAGGATCAATGAATAATGAATTAGAATATTCATTTGGTGACTCAGAGAAAACTGTACAAATATTTAAACCAGAAGTTCCAGGTGCATATGTGATTAGTGTGCTAATACAGAGCCTAGATAATAATGATAGAGCAATTGCATCTGTTTACAAACCATTAAAAGTAAATGTTAAGGATGCTTTATGGATGGATGATCCATTTATTGAAGTTGATGAAAAAACAAATAAAACAGCAATTGTTAAGTTATATAATAATGATATAAACATGACTCCATGGGACTATGCTGTAGTTCCAAGTAGTGGAGTTGAAGATAGTATTTTTACAAAGTTTATGAGTGACTCAGATAGTGAGATTTACTTTGAGAAAATGAACTTTAATAGTCCAAATGCTTTAGCAAATATGGATGTCTTTGGTGGTGATGGATTAACCACTGCTGGGGCTGTGGTTGGTGGACTTGGACTTGCAACAATTGCTGGTGGAATTACTGTTGCAGCATTGGCATCTTCTGGTGGTGTTGCACTTGGATTGGGTTCTGCATTAGGTGCTGTATTTGGTGGAGGTGCAATTGTAGGCTCTACAACTGTAACAGCAACTACATTAGCTGGATTAAATCCTGCAACAGTAACAATTTTGTCAGCTATTGGACCATATGGTTGGGTAGCAATTGGAGTAATTGCAGCAGTAGGAATAATGGTGTCATCCTGGAAAAATGTAGTTAACTTTGGACCTGTCTATCATGTTTTAGATGTACCACCTGAACTAACAACACCAGATGGAGAAGCAATTAAAGAATTTAATGTAATGAACCTAAGTGAAGAGGATATACATCTAAATATATTTGATATTACAGGTGCAAGATATTTTACTTATTTAAAACTAGTAGCACAAACAGCAGACTGGGATAAATCAGGAAGCAAAATAAAAGATAGACTTACAAAAGACGAAACACTTAAAACAGAAATGCCTAAGTGTAATGGTGTTAATCATAAAGCCTTACATGATACTTATAATGTAATTAACAAAAGCGAAAACTGTAACAACACATTTGATATCTATGAAATTACTGATGATAAAATTAAATATGGTGTTGAGTGTTATGGTAAGAAACCAAAAAGAAACAAAATACAATTACAATTTAATGGATATACCTCCTGTAAATATGATGAAACAATCTGGCCAGAACAAGCAGGAATTAAACCAATACAATTTGAACTAGGTTCTTTAGCACTAACAGAACTAAAAGAATCAAGCAAACTAAATATATTTAAACAATATAACCTATATCCAAACCTAACTGACTCAGATGAAGAACTAGATGCTTTATTTATAGAATCAAATAAAATTGGACAATTTAGATTTGAATTCCACCCACAAACAGTTATGCAAGAACCAAACATAGACCTAGAAGTCTATGACTGTTCAACTGATTCAGATAAGATAGGAAAAACAGGACCAGGAGTAATACCAAAAGTTAATCTTGACTGGACTTGGGATACACAAGAACTAGATAAATGTACTGATAACTTCTGTGATGCAACTCAATTAACACAAACAATACTAAACAGAATTATAAAAACAAAAGAACTATTAGAAACACAACAAATAACCTGTCCAAAATCAACTGATGAACTAGTTAGTGAAACACTAAGTGGAAGTAAACAATACACAGCAGAACCAGATGGTGCTTTAAATGAAATTCCAGCAGGTAAAACTGGAATTAGTAATGTGAATATGTTTATAGAAGCAGATAGCTTTAAAATAAAAACATATATTGAAAACAGAACCACTGTTGAACAAACAGGAACCCTAAACTTAGGTCTAGGTTCTTTAACACCAACAAGTGTTCAATATTATAATTATATTAATGGTGAGTATGAAGATGTAACAATAGCTTCATCTTATTCAATTGTTATACCAGCAGATGAAGAAGAAAATGTTGCAGAGTATATTTTTACTTATGAATTTATAGAAGATGAAAATATTCCATTAACTGTTAACTACTCAGGAAGCTATACTGATCCTGCATACACAAGCTTTGACTCAGTTGTAAGCCTAGGAGTGTATAGCTACCAAGCACCAGAGAGCTGTGGTGTTCCTGCAACAACTATGATTTATAATGGTACAGACTATATTGATTTCTGGTTTAACCCAGAGCAATACCAGAACGCACAAGTGGCTTGGGCACAATCAGATATTGATAATTTAAAAAGCCTATTGCAGTTTGATGCATATCTAATTACAGATAACTATAATACAAACTTCAAAAATGCATTTGATAAAGCATATGGTGGAAAAGCATCAGTTGCTGAAGGACTTGGAGTTTATTCATTAATGTCATCACCAACTGTGTTTGAAGATGGTTATCTATCTCCATTATTTAAGAATAATTTAAATTATACTTTAAAATACTCACCATCAGATCAAGGAGTAAATATCCTAACACCAGGTAAGTACAAAGTTAGAATTGATCTAGTGTTTGATAATGAACAATGGAACTTTGAAGAAGATGGAGATGTAGATGCTCAGGCAATAGTTACATTTACATACATTTCTGGACCAGAGGACAATAGTGCATTCTATAGACTACCATTTGATGGGTTTACTGGTTATGAAGATGATGGTTATAATAGACAAGGCTATGGTTTAGCATATCTAGGTGATGATATAATTATTGGAACAACAAATGATCAAAAAGTAAGAACTGATTATGATAAAGGATCTAATCCTTTAAAATATCTAAATATTATAAAAGAAGATAACTTCTTTAAACTAAACTCAGAAGTAGAAACAAGAGGTAATGTTCTAAAAATTGAATCTCAAGAAAACCAAATTAAGATGACCTATAGCCCAAGCATAGCCACACCAGTTCTTATGAAGGTAAGTAATAATAAACTAAATCCATTTATTGTTTATTATAGACTAACAGAAGCAGCATCAGGTGAACTTGTGTATGGTGGACTTAATCTAACAAGATGGAATGGATTTAAAGAAGAAATGGATTTCTCAGGAGACCATATCTATAATGTGTTTAATAATGCATATGACCAGATGTCACACCCAAATGAAGGAATTGCAAATGCATATAAAATGGAATGGCCAATTGTTAATAATAAAGGAGAAATTACTTTAAGATCAATATTCTATACACCAGATACTAAGAATTATATTTTAAAAGATAAATCAACAGTTGATGTTAAGTTTATGGTACCAAATAGTAACTATAGCAAATCAATTGATCTTCCAGGAACATCTACCTTAGATATTAGCTCAATACAGAAAGTGTTTGATGGAATAAAAGAAAAGAAAATCTGTGTGACTAACTCAGCAGATGGTAGTATTTCTGAGTTCTGGTGGAACCCAGCAGAGCTATACACAGAGGAATTTACATAAATACTAAGTAATTTATATCTTAATTGTAATAAAATAATACTTATAAATGTAATGATTTACAATAAATACTAAGAAAATAGTAAATTATGATGGGAATATGAAAAAGATATTAATAATAGTGTTTATAGTAATTATGTTTATTGGATCTGTATATGCTTCTGATGTAAGAATCACTCCATTTGTTTTTGGAAAACTAACTTTAGACTCTGGAGAAAGTAGTGTGATTGCTAATGCATTAGATAGTAATATTTCTGAATACCCTGATGCTGCTACTGAAAATATACAGTACACTCATTATACTGATGATCAAATGTATTTTGTATTTTATAAAACAAACTATACTGTTGATCCAAGTAAAATATTTATAATAGAAAGTAATCTTTCACTAACCTATAATCCAACTGGTAGCTATCCAGAAGAAACATCTCTTAAGTTTTTATTTCAGTTATATAAAAATTAGAATGATTAGATATGTTAAAAATATATAAAATTTTAATAATAATAATTTCATTGGTTTTTATTCAGTCATCAGTGTTTGCTGCATGCTCAGTTACTGCTAATTATAATATAATAGAAAATGGAAATATTGTATCTAAGAATACAATCCTTATACCACAAAATGGTTCTGAAAATTGTAAAGATAACCCTGAGTTTGAAGAGTGTGCTTTTTTAGTTAACATTTCTCAAACAATTGTTTCTGATCTTAAATTTACTAAGACAGGATGTGGTGATAAAAATGTGGTTGTATATAATAGTTCAAGTTTAGATTTTAAAATTATAGATTCTGATAAAGATTTAGAAATAAAAGGAAATATTAATGAATTAAGATATATTAGTAATGCCTCTACAGAAATACTTGTTGATGTAAAAGATGGTGTAGAATCAAGTTTTTTTATTAATATCACTTTATTAACTATTCAAAATAATGCATTTATTAATATGGAAGATATAGGACTTAGAAATCATTGTGATATTGAAGAATATGCAGGTAAGAATAATTTAATATTTAATTTTAAAACAATAGAAATAAGTAGTGATGGTGCTTTAGAACTATCAATTATACCAAAAGAACCAGAACAAGTACTTGTAACTGTAAGGCATGAGAATGCAAATGGAATGACTATTGATTTAGCAAATGTTTGTTTAGATGCAACACATTTAGGGTCATATTATGCAGGAGTTTGTCCTTGTGGAAATAGTTGTGATCATGGGGATGAAGAAAGAAATACAAGATCAGCAGGGGATATTAACTTTTATGGTAATAAATTAATAAACTATGGAATTATAAATCTAAATTTTAATGGTGTAAAAGCACAAAAAGGTATAGATTTTGTTGCTGGTGTTGGATGTTCTAAAAAAAAATCATCTAAGTGTGTACTAAGTGTAAATGGTGGATCTGGAGGTCAAGGTTCAAATATTTTTATAACTTTAGATGTTATTGAAAACTATAGTAACTTAACTATAAATGGAACTGCTGGTGATGGAGGTGATGGTGGTCAAGGTAGAAACCAAAGTAATAAAAATAGAGATAAACGAAAAGATGGTACTTTTGGAACAGGAGGCCATGGTGGTAGTGGTGGTAATATTTTCTTTGATATAAATAGAATTGGTAATTTCCAAGATGCTGTGTTTGATATACAGTTATATTCTGGAAATGGTGGTTTAGGTGGTAACACAGGTTTAGATACTGGTAATTGTGATAATTGTTCAAATGATAAATATGCAGGAGATGGTGGTCAAGGTGGGTATATAGGCAGTAAATTTCCTACTGTATTAAATAAAATAACTACTATTGTAAATGATGGTGTATTTAAGTTAAATCAAGTTTCTGGTAATGGTGGAACTGGTGGAGATAAGCTAAGTGAATCTAATCATACTTTTAAAGGTGGAAGTGGTGCTATTGGAGGAAATATAAGAGATTTAAATATAAGTTATTTAAATTATACATCAGATCATTTTGAAATAATTCAAAAAGCAGGAGAAACTGGGGTTAGTGGACAAGTAAAAGTTGCAAATAGTGCAAAGGCAACACCAGGAAATATTTATATTAATAATTTAAAATCAGGAAGTAACTTTCCTAATATTTTAAAACTACAAAACCCAGAAGGAAGTACCTTTACAGATAGAAAAATAGTTGTTAAAGGTTGTTATATTAATAAAGCAGATGCACTAGATATAGAAACAGATGAACTTAGTTATTATATAAATAATGATGATTCTTTACTTGAAAAGTTAAGTGCATTTGATATTACATTATATAATGCATCATCTGAACAATACTGTCCACCATGTGAACAATATCAATTAGATAATGATCTAATAAGAGTAAATGGTGACTTCTCACTATACTCTAACTTAAATGGCACATTAAAATCAATAGATATTTATTATGCAAACCAAACTGGAAGTAGTAAATACTTTGTGGATAATCCTATGTATTTAGAAGAAAAACCAGTATTTAAATACATAGAAGAAATCCTATCAGATGATTCAGAACTAGAAAGATATGGTTTATATAAATATACTTTAGATAAAGAAAAACTAATTTACTTTGGGGACTGGTGGAAAGAAGCATTTAGTCTTACAGAAGATAACTCACCCTATTGTTTAGAACAACAATACTATGCTGAAGGAATAATAAAATTAGAAGATGGCACAACTAAAGACTTTTCATTTCCATTCACACCAATATTTAGAGTAAATGGAGATTAATAATTACAAATTAAATTGATAAATCATGAGTGTATTTAAAAAATCAAAAGAAACAAAAGAAAATATAGAATTCCTATCTAATCTTCTATCTAGTAAAGTAGATAAATTTACAGAAAACGAAATTAGACATGCAATAATCACAGAAGGATATACAGATAAAGTTGCAAGAAAAGTAATTAAACAATTTAAAGAAAACAAACTTAAATTTAAATCAATTGATTCTAAAAAAACAGATGTTGGAGTAGATAAAGGTAAAGACAAAATACTAAAAGAATTATCTAGATCAATTCAAACACAAAAAAAAGAAGCAGCTAAAGAACAACCCAATAGAAAAGAAATTGTAAAAGAAAAAGAACAAGTAACTAAAAACAAACCTAAAAAAGAAATGAAAGAAAAACCTAAAAATATAACTAAACCAAAAACAACTATTAAGAAAAAAACAAATTTATTTAAAAAGATTGGTGTTCTAATTGCACTTATTTACTTCTTCTTTGAAAATAGATACTATGATTTTATTGAATGGTTTAGTAAGGTAATACCAATTGACAATCTTACTGATAGAATTGATAAAGTGCTACCTAGCTTTTTAGTTTTCCTTGCAGTAATAGCATTAGTTATACTTGCATTGTGTGGTGGTTTTTCAGGATCAAAAGTTTGGACTGTTAGTGTAGAGGTAATAGACTCATCTAACAACTCATTAAATGAAGCAGTTGTTACCTTAGAACTAAAAGGAGAAATAATTAGTACACAGAAAACAGATGTGTTTGGTGAAACAATATTTAAAGATATTAAAGGAAAAGGACTTGTCACCTTAAATATAGAAAAAGAACATTATTCTAATAAGATATATGAATTTATGTTAAATAAAAATAACCTAAGACAAAAAATAAGTCTTGATATTCAAACTGATGTATTACTATTGCAAGGTGACTTAGAAGAACAAATTAAAAATATTTATTTTGTTGAGAATAGTAGTGTTATTGTAACTGATAAACTAACAGTTAATTTCTATTGTTCAAATCCAGGAAAAACACCAATGCCTAGTTATAAGATAGTAAGCTCAGGAAAAGTATTAGTTAATCAACCAGCAGGTTGTGGAGATTTAAGAGTTAGTGTTAATTCAAATGAATTCCAACAAATAAGTAACCAAATAATCCCAGAAAACAACAAAGTACAACTAACTAGACTAAATACAGATACTGGTCAACTAAGTGTGAAAATAAAAAACCTACAGGGCCTAGCAATCACAGATGCATTAATTAAGATATATGCAGTTGATAGCCCAGCAACACAAATTGATGAATCACAATTTGCAGTGGATACTGGATCCTCAGATATCTATGGAAAATATACATTTGATATTAACCCAGGAGACTATCTAATAAATGCAGACAAAACAAGTTATTTGTTTATACCTAAGCAAGGACCATACTCTGTTATTAAAAACACAAATACAGATGCTGAGTTAATGCTATTTACAGCTCAGGACCTACAGAATATTGACTGTTCTAACACATTATATGATCCTTTCTGTGTAGATGGTGAACTAGATTGTGAGAATGAACTACTACAACCATATCTTACCCAACAAGGGGATACTTGTATTCTTGGGAATGTGGGTTACTTAGATGTTATTTTAAAAGATAGTAACACAAATGAAGAAGTAGTAGCAGACATTGCATTATACTATAAACCAAAAGACCAAAACCAAGTATATACATCAACAGGTCAAACAACTAATAATACATCAAACACCACTTTTAATGTTATTGATCTTTATGATTACCAAGTAAGATTGTATAACACAGAAGCAAGTGGATATATTAACCCAGAACCATATACTGTTAACTCCATTGATCAGAATATAACAATTTATCTTGAATATGCCTCAGAGCTTAACTCAGGAACAGTTGGTGTAAATATAAAGGACTATTTAGAAAATAATATTAATGGTGCAAAAGTATATCTCTATAGAGAGGAAGGAGAAGAATTTATATTAGTAAACCAAACTCCAAAAATAACAAACCTAAATGGAGATGTGAACTTCATACTACAAAGAGCAAACAAAGAATATTATGCTTATTCAGTTCATAGCTATGAGAACCTACAAGGAACATCATCAACTGAAGAACTAGATGTCAATGACTTTTTACAACTAGAAGTTACACTAGAAGACACACCTAGCATATTAAACCTACAAACAAATGTGCAGGAGTATGATATTCAGTTTTACACACCAACCTTTGATGAAGTAACAGACTATGTTGTGAGTGATATTGGTAACTATAATAAACAATATATATTTTATAATGATAATTACCAAATATTTGCAATACTATCCAAACCAAACTACACAAGCTACCAAACAGACCTAATAATACTGCATCCAGGACAAGAAGTATTTAAGGAAGTGGAGCTAAATACACTAGCTAGCTGTCCAGAAGCAGGTTTAGAGCTATTAGGTTTTTATAATGAAACTGGTGAGATAGAAGTAGAAGAAATAGACTTTACTAACTACACCCTAGACAATACCTATAAAGCTAGATTTAAATTTAGTTCCTGTTCAAATAACCCAGACCTTACCTATGCACAAATAAGAACAGGTGAGCAACAGTTAATAGATAATGATTACATTTCAATAGCTAATTACTCCATACTAACAGAAGGAATTGAAGAACAATTTGGTTATTCATTTATTGGTGAGCTAGAAGACTGGAATAGTGTGTATTATAATCAATATTATGAATTTGATCATACCTATACCTGGAGTAATAACAACTACAAATGGATAGAAATAGACTTTACTGATATGAACATTCAAGAAATTGAATTTTCAATAGATATTCAGTTTAGTGAAACAATAGCACCAACAAGTGAATACACTATTAACTATAGAGCACTTTCATTATCTGGAGATAACTTTAGTTTTGATCCAGAGTTTGGTGGTTATGAAAACTGGACAATTGTGCCAAATGGTTACTTCTATGCGCCAACTAATAAGTTTAGTATTCCATTTAGTAATGATGATTATATTTTAGACTGGGAACTTCTAGATTCAGAAAACCAAGAACTAGAACTAAATGGAGATGGTTATACTTTAATAATTGATGAAACTTACAGTTATATTATTGACTTCCTATATCTTGATGATAATAATAAAACAGGGGACTTTACAAACACATCCACAAAAACAAACAACAACCTAATATACAATAGTTATATTTATACAGATAGCTACACAACAGACACAAACATAGTAAATGATACTGAATTTAGTATAGTTGATCTTGATGGAAACATAGGCTACCATTTAATAGTAGACACAAATATACAAGCAATTGATTTCTTTGATAGCTCAAGTACACCAGAAATAAATACAGAAATCTTTAAACCATTTGCTGATAATGAAGTTGGGGTTTATGCATATTATAGTGATTCAGAGTATCTAGTATCAATCCTAACTACAGATACAAGTGGTAGTAATAATATTTATATTGGAGAAAACATAGTTGACTTTAAAGTTTTAGATAACCAAGCACAACCAGTTGAGGGCGTGCTAATTAAATATACATTAGAAGATAGTACCACCTATGAACTAGGTTCAACCAATAGCGATGGTAGACTAGACAATATGGATATTGCATTTGGTCTAGAACTTCTTAACTCAGAAATAACATTTGCTTTCCTATTTAGTGCTAACTTAGGCTTTGAAAATAATGAGATTGAATTAAATAAAACTGTTCTTTCTGGATATAATGTTGTAGTTGATAACACACCATTAACATACCTAGCACAAATAATAAATGTAGATGGAATTAATATCACAGAAATAAACACAAAAGAATATACTATTAAAAAATACTCAGACTTTAATGCAATGCTTGATAATATTACATTTAATGTTGAAGGTACAGACTCACAGTACTTTGATGAAACAGCAACTGGTGAGCTAGTAACCTCAGATAATAATCTAAATAAATTACTTTTTGATAATGAAACAATTGTTACAGCACCAATAGTTCTAAAAGATAATATTTATGAAACCACAGATGCAATTGCAGACTTTAAAAACATACTAACTATTAGAATAGGTGATATTATTAAAGAAGAGCTTCTTGAAGTAGATACCTTAATAAATATAGACTTTGGTGGTTCTTTATCATTTAGTGTTTTAGATAAGAATTATGGTGTTTATACTGATTCAGAAGATAACCTATTGCATATTGAGTTAATAAAAAATGTTGTTCCTGAATTAACCTATAGTTATATGATTTATAGTGATAGTAATATGGTGATTACAAGCATCTCAGCAACAGCAGGTGGCTTAATTGATATAAGTGCATTAAATACTAGTTTAGGTGAATATACTAATGAAGAAATTAGTATTGATGGTGTGCAAATTGATATTCCAATAAAACTAAATAGTTCTACTATTGATGAAGAAGAAGTCATTTTTAACTTTACTGTTCTTGTTGATGAGACAGAATATACTTTTACAAAAACAATAGTTGTTGAAAGTTTAGATAAATTAATTAGTTTTGAAAAAATGCCAACTGGGAATCTTATATTTACATGTGAAGAGGAATCTTGTTTAGGTGAAGTAGGTTATAGGATAGTTAATCACACTAAATCCTATGATGGTATTGAGATTAATAAGATTGAAGCAGAAAACCTATCAGATATCACACTACAAACAAACCTAAGTAGCTTTGTACCAATTACGATTCCAGCAAATCAAACTGAAATTATTAGTTTTGAAGTAAATGGGGATTATGAAGAGCTATTAGAATTAGGTTTTACATATTTAAATAAAAAAGAACTAGAACTAACCTTTAATCAAAACATATCAGACTTAATATTTGAAACCTCAAAAGAATTGTTAGTTAATATATCTGTGATTAGAGATATTCCAATTATTAGTACAGAAGGTATATCATACAACCTATGTCTTGGTGTTGGTGGACAGGTAGATGAAAAAAACATATTTATTTTTGCAAACTGTGAAGATGATGATTACTCAGACTGTAAAACTGGAACAAGTAAGGTACCAAAAGTGATATACTCATGGGATACTCCTCCAAACAATGATTGGAAAACAGCCTGTGTTTCTGAAGAAGGAAGTTATAACACAACTGGTAAGTACTATTGTGACTCAACACAGATGCTAATGACCCTATTCCAAAGACTAAATAATAATCAAACAGAATCATTCTATATTTATTTAGTTACAGATGGTGTATCTGAGGATTTATTAAAAGACCTAATAAATGATATATCTTTCTTAGGTGGGCTACCAGATAATGTTACAGACCATGAGTTTTTTAGATTATCAAAAGTTGGAGATGAATTTACAATTATTAAAAATAACACTGTTCCAGGAATGTATAAACTAACAATTGATGAAGAAAAATTTAATAATAATAATGAACTTCATATTACCTTAGAACTAGAAACAGAACTACTAAGCTCAGAGAAAAATATATTCTATTATATCCCAATTGATGGTGGTTTAGGTACCAGTGATGGAAATAGAAAAGGTTATGGTGCACAAGTAGTGTATGATACTCAAGGGAATAATATTAATTTTACAGAAAATATTGACCTAGATGATGATCTGGTTTATGAAAACTCACCAGTTATAATAAATGCAAGTAACTATAATCAAGGAATTAACTCTCCATATCTAGAAAACATACTAAACTCAGAAGGTAGACTAATAAGTATGGAGTTACATGAAGGAGGAGACATACCAGTAATTTATCTATATTATACTGTGTCAAAGCCAGTACCAGTCTATGCAAGAGCATCCTGTACAAATGATATTAATTTTAATTATAATTTAAAACAAATTGAATCAAGTGATACCATACCATTACCATTTAATCCATTTATAAAATGGAAAAATATAACTGATATTGATAACATAATAGAAATTGAAGACAACTACCTAACTGATAGTATTGGAAACTATGTAAAGCACTATGTATCTTTCAATGAACTAGAATATGCACTACTAAGAACAATGCTGTTCTTACCAGCTGAAGAAACTATTGAAAACTATATACTTAATCTAAATAATGTAGGAAATGCAGAAGAATCTTATCTATATGGACTTAATGATGATTTAATTGCTACAAAGGAACTAGTTTTGAAAACAAAAGAACTAACTAGCTCTAATTTAACAAGCATACAAGGTATATTTGAGTATTTAAAAGATGCATCACAAAAAGCATGTATCTATAAATCACAGAATTCCACATATATTAAATGGATAGAATCTGAGTTTGATTTTACTGAGGAAGATATTTATACATTAAATAATACTACTAATGCTGTTCAGCAAGAATGTGGTGCTAGTGGATCTGGTGAGTAAACTTAAAATATATTTAACTTTCACCTTGTTAAACTTAAAAATGTTTTAATAATCACAAACTTAAAAATAAGTTCTATAATTACCAATATTTAGAAATACTAACAAACCAATATTCTTTATATACCTTTTGTTTTACTAATTATAACAGATGATACTAATGGATTTTACAGTTTTAGGATTTTTTGATGATTTTAACTTTGTGTTAAAAATATTCTTTGTTCTAACTATAATTACTTTTATTAGACAAAAGGTAACTCATAATACATTAGCATTGGTACTAATTACATTAGCAGTAGTTGCTATGGTGTTTTTATTTTGGCCATTATTTAGAGTTGCATATTTAATTTATGTGTTGTTAGCAATTGGTGTTGCTGGTATTCTAGTTGATTTCTTCTTTATTAGTGCAGGTGGTTCTGCTGAGGAGATGATGGGTAAGAAGATGGATACTCATGGCACACCTGGTGCAATGGAAAATGCAAGAACTAATATCGCAAGACAGAGAATGAGAGGAAAGCCAGGAAGGTAGTTGTATGTTAGGAGAAAAAGGATCTGTATTAGCATTGTTTAAAACAGTACCAATGATTGCAAAGATTGCTATTGTTACAATTATTGCTGTGTTAATTGTTCCTGGTGCTATGGCTGTTTTTCCTATTGCTAAGTATGTAATTATGGCATTACTTATTTTCTTTATTTATGAGCTAGTTTTAAGAGCACTAGGTAAAGGTATTCTTACTTTTGTAGTTACTGGTATGTTAGCATATTTTATTGTTTACAAATATTTATATTTAAGTGCAAGTTTAATGATGTTCTATATCTTTTTAGGCTTTGGTCTAGTATCTGTGTTCTTCTGGGGTACATCTACATTATCAAGAAAAAAATAAAATTGTTTAATTTATTTTTGTATTCAATCTAAAACCCTAATTTTAGAGGTTTTACAGGGTGATTTGACCAATCTATTTATAAAGCTTATTATATATAATACAATTAACTATTATCCAAAACATGGGGGTTAAAAAAATGAACAAAAAAACTTTAATAGAAACAATAGCAAAGAAAGCAGATTATTCAAAAGCAGAAATAGAGAGATTCTTAAATCTAACTTTTGAGTCTGTAAAGAAAATAGTAAAGAAAGACGGTAAACTACAATTAGTTGGAGTAGGTACTTTTCAAGTTAAGAAGAGAGCTGCAAGAATGGGCAGAAATCCACAAACTGGAAAAGCTATTAAGATACTAGCTAAGAAAGTTGTTAAATTTAAAGCAAGTAAAGACTTTTTATAGGTCTTTATTCTTTTTTTCTTTTTCTTATTTTTTTCTTTTTATTTACATAATTTTTGAATATTTTTTCAATCAGCTACTTTAGATAAATATATATTTATTTGCTTACATATATTATATATGGAAATTGAATTTGATAATAATAAAATTAGATTTAATAAAGTATTAAATAATCTAGATAAATTTACAATTAACTTTACAAAGATATTAGATAAACTAAATATTAAATATGTGATTATATCTGGATATGTTGCAATCTTATTTGGAAGATCTAGAAATTCAGAAGATGTAGATATAATTATAGATAGAGTAGATGAAAATAAGTTTACTGAATTATGGTCTGAATTATATAAGTCAGGATTTGAATGTATTTTATGTGACACTTCTGAATTTGCTTTTAAAGATTATATTAGTATAAATGAGAGATTAAGATTTGCAAAAACAAACACATTTATTCCAAATATGGAAATTAAAGTTTATTCAGAATCTATAGATAAGTGGGTTTTAGATAATTCTATAGAAGTTATTTTTAATAATAATAGTATTTTTATTTCTAATATAGAACTACAAATTGCATATAAGTTATATTTAAGTTCTGAAAAAGATATTGAAGATGCAAGATATCTTTATAAACTATTTATTGATAATATTAAACTCAATGAGTTAGATAAATGGGTAGAAAAATTAAATGTTAAAAATGTTTTTAAAAGGTATTTGTTATGATAAATAATTTTCCAAAAATTGATTTAGATAGACTTAGTAAAGATAAAGAAAATAATTTTCAACAAAGACTTAAGTTTATTGATAAGTATGTTGAATATATTAAAAAAACACCAAATGAAAAATGGAGTAAAGAACAAAAAGATATAATTAATTTATAGCGAAACATATTTTTTTAATTTATATTATTTATTGGACACACTATTTAACCAAATATTTTAAATGTTATGATGTGCTAATTGTTATAGAATTATATTATAGTTGATGTTATGAAATTAGATGTGGTTTTTGAAAAACAATCTGATGGCGGTTATACAGTTTATGTGCCTGCATTTCCTGGATGTATTTCTGAAGGAGAAACTAAGGAAGAGGCATTAAATAATATATTTGAAGCACTAGAATTATATGTGTCTAAATCATAATTTTGTCCCACCAACTCTTTAAAAACCTTTTACTTACTAATTATTTATATAAACAAACAAATGTGAACTATATATGAAGAAATATAAAATTGATGAAAAAGGAAGAATTAGACTTTCAAGTAAGATACTTAACTTTTTTAGCAATAGGTCTATTTTAAAATATGATTTTGATTTAATTAACTCTGCTTTTATAATATCTACAAATAATAGTTTACCCCATCAACATTGATTCAAAGAATAGAATTACTATTCCTTCTTCTATTAGAAAATCCATAGGATTTAATAAAAATGTAGCTATTAGTCTGGAGGATAATAAACTAATAATTCAATAATGGTCTATGTAGTGTAGTGGTTAGCATATAAGCCTGTGGAGCTTATGGGGTGGGTTCAAATCCCGCCTTAGACCCTTTTTAAGTATAATTTTAATTTCAGATAGAAGAAAATAGTAGTATTATACCCTTAAATTGTTTATTGGCCAACTACCTACAAAAGGTATATAAATAATAAAATTCCTAATATAAAGTATAATTATAAACTGGTAAATTTATGAAATATGTTGAATCTGAAACTTTAGAATTAAAAAGCTCAACATCTGAATTAAAAAAAACAATTATATCTATAAGTTCAATATTAAATAAACATCAATTTGGGAAGATGTATTTTGGAATTAAAGATAATGGTATTATAATAGGACAACAAATAGGAAAAAACACATTAAGAGATATATCCAAAGTAATATCAAATTATATTGAACCAAAAATATACCCAGAACTTAAAATAATAAAAATAAATAATAAAAAATGTGTTGAAATTAATTTTTCTGGAAATGAAATTCCATATTATGCCTATGGTAGAGCATATAAGAGAGTGGCAGATGAAAATAAACTTATGTCAGCAAAAGAATTAGAAAAAATTATAATTAATAAAAATAAAGATGAACTAAGATGGGATAATAAGGTCTGTAAAGATGCAAAAATAAATGATATAGGTATTAATAAATTAAAAAGTTTCCTTAAAATTGCAGATAAAAAATATGATAGTTTAGAAAATACATTAAAAAAATTAAATTTAATTAAATATAATAAACTAATTAATGCAGCAATCATATTATTTGGTAAAAAGCCACAACAATTTTTTCCAAATTCTAAATTAAGATGTGCTGTATTTTTAACAAATGATACCACACAAATGATAGATATGCAAGATTATGATGGAGATTTATTTTATTTAATTGAACATGCAGAAAAATTTGTATTAAAAAATATACATATGGGTATGAAAATAAATGGACTTTATAGAGTTGATATTTCTGAAATAAATAAAGATGCATTTAGAGAAGCAATAATTAATGCATTTTGTCATAGAAGTTATTGGAAATTTGATTCTGTGAATATAGCAGTGTTTAAAGATAGATTAGAAATTAGAAGTCCTGGACTACTTTATGGTGGTTTAACTATTGAGAAGATTAGAACATATAATATTTCTGAAAGAAGAAATGAACTGATTGCAAATATTTTCTATGAAGTTAATTTTGTAGAAAAATGGGGTAAAGGAATAAGTAAAATACTTAATCTAGAACCTAAAACTAAGTTTATGGAAATAGGTAGCCAGTTTGTAACTGTATTTCAGAGAAAAGATGTTACCCCCCTAGTTACCCCCTTAGTTACCCCCCTAGTTAATCTAACTAAATTAGAAATAAAAATCTTAAATGAAATTAAAAAAAATAATAAAATATCTTTAAGTGATATTGAAAAGAAATTAAATATCTCTAGAGATACTGTAAAAGAATACATCTCAAGATTAAAGAAAAAGATAGTTTTAGAAAGAATTGGAAAAACAAGTAAAGGATATTGGAAAATAAAAGGTGAATAATTTATGACTAAAGAAAAATTTAAACTATCAACAGCAAGAGGATTTAGAGATTTTCCTCCAAATGAAAAAATACTAAGAGACCAAGTTATTAGTCAAATAAAAGATGTATTTGAGGCATATGGATTCTCTCCATTAGAAACCCCAACCATTGAAAGACTAGATGTACTAACAGCTAAGTTTGGAGCTGGAGAAGCATCAGATATAGTTGGTGAATTATACCAACTAAAAGACCAAGGTGGAAGAGACCTAGGTTTAAGATATGAATTCACATTTGCATTAGCTAGATATATTGGTATGAACCCACAAACAAAACTACCATTTAAAAGATATCAAATTGGACCAGTTTTTAGAGATGGTCCAATCAAGGCAGGAAGATACAGAGAGTTCTATCAATGTGATGTGGATACTGTTGGTGCAAAAGGAATAATTGCAGATGCAGAGATAATTTCCCTTTTAGGTGCTGTTTTTAAAAAACTAAATCTAGAAATTAATATTGAGGTAAATGATAGAAAGTTATTAGAAGACATATTTAATTATTTAGAAATAAAAGAAAACCAAGAATCAATAATAGTAACAATTGATAAACTTAAAAAAATTGGAAGAGAAGGAGTTTCTAAAGAACTTAAAGAAAAAGAACTACAAGAAGATAAAATAAATAAACTATTAGATATTCTTCTAGTAAAAGGAAATAACCTAGAAAAACTAGATAATATAAAAAAAATAATAACTGAAACAGAAGGAGTTAAAGAACTTCAAGAACTTTTTAATTATCTTGAACAATTTGAAGTAGACTATACTTTCCTACCATCCTTAGCTAGAGGACTTGGATACTATACTGGACCAATCTTTGAAGTGTTTCTAAAAGACCAAACAATAATATCTAGTTCATTAGCCGGTGGTGGAAGATGGGATAAAATGATTGGTAAGTATCTAGGAAATGATAAACTAGCATACCCAGCTACTGGTGTGGCTGTTGGTCTAGAACCAACCATGGAGATAATTAAAAAAATTAAAGGACTACCTAGCTCAACTAAAGCAAAAATACTTCTAATTCCAATAAAGACTATAGAACAATGTATTAAAATATCCAAACAACTAAGAGAAGATGGAATTAAAACAATGCTTGATCTAATGAATAGGAATATTGGTAAGAACCTAGACTATGCTGATAAGATGGGAATCCCATTTGTTGGAATTTTAGGAGAAAACGAACTAAAAGAAAACAAAATTAAAATAAAGAATATGAAGACAGGAGAAGAACAATTAGTATTTATTAAAGAAATTAAAAACCTTATTAAATAATGTTCTTTAACCCAATTAAATATCTTTTTAATAATATTTATTTACTATCTTAGTATTGATATTATGAATAAAAAAGAAAAAGGTATATCCCCATTAATAGCAGTCATCTTATTAGTAGTTGTAGCTGTAGTTATAATTGGTTTAATCCTAAGCTGGGGTAAGAATCTAACTAACACTTCTGTAAATGAAGTTAGTACTTTTGAAGATAACTATGGAATAGACACTGTTACTATGTTAAAAGCTAAGAACTTTAATAATAGTAAACTAGTAATAGAAAATCTAAAATCTAAGAGTGCAGTAACAATCACAGGATATAAAATCATTTCAGATCTTACTAATGATTTATTAAATACAGTTGTTACTTTACCAGAAAGTGTAACTATTGCATCTGGTACCTCAGGCTCAATAGATATTGTTCAACCACAAGAAACTAAATTTGATATTCAATTAATAACTGATCAAAATATGTATATTGATGTTAAGAATATTCCTAACTTTCAAAAACAAACCTTTATTAGTACATTTGGTGAAACAGTCTATAATGATTATGGTGAGTCAGTTCAGCAAACTACTGATGGCGGATATGTAGCTGCAGGATATACAGAATCATATGGTGCAGGAAATGCTGATGTTTATTTAGTAAAAACTGATAGTTTTGGAAATCTAGATTGGAATTATACTTTTGGTGGTTCTGATACTGATCGTGGTTATTCAGTTAAACAAACTTTTGATGGCGGATATATTATTGTAGGAAGTACTAGCTCTTATGGAGCTGGTGGTTTTGATATTTATTTAATAAAAACTAATAGTTCTGGAACTTTAGATTGGAATTACACTTTTGGTGGTTCTAGTGCTGATGAAGGTTATTCAGTTCAGCAAACTTCTGATGGTGGATATATAATAACAGGATATACATTATCTTATGGTGCTGGTGGTTATGATGTTTATTTAATAAAAACTGATAGTTCTGGAACTTTAGATTGGAATCAAGAATTTGGTAGTTCCAGTTTTACTGATTTTGGTTATTCCGTTCAACAAACTTCAGATGGTGGATATATTATTGCAGGAAGTACTAATTCTTATGGAGCTGGTGGTTTTGATATTTATTTAATCAAAACCGATAGTTCTGGAACTTTAGATTGGAATTATACTTTTGGTGGTTCTGGTAGTGAACATGCTGCATCTGTTCAACAAACTACTGATGGTGGATATATATTTACTGGGTTTACTACAACTTATGGTGCTGGTGGAACAGATATTTGGGTACTTAAAACTGATGATAGTGGTGTTTTAGATTGGAATCAAACCTTTGGAACTGCTATTACTGATCAAGGTAGATCAGTTCAACAAACTTCTGATGGTGGTTACATAATTACTGGTAATGCATATGACGTAGCTGGATCAGATATATGGTTAATTAAAACAAATAGTTCAGGTAGTCAATTATGGGCTTTAGACATAGATAGTAATTATAATGGTCATTCTGTTCAGCAGACTACTGATGGTGGGTATATTGTTACAGGAAATGCAAAGTCTTCTGAAAGTGCATCTTGTGGGAGTGGAAGTTGTTATTATGATGATTTTTTACTACTTAAGATTGATACAGCTGGTAATATTTCTTAAATACTTTTTAATTTAATTAAATATCTTTTTAATAATATCTATTTACTATCTTAGTATTGATATTTATGTCTAAAAAAGAAAAAGGTATCTCCCCATTAATAGCAGTAATCTTATTAGTAGTTGTAGCTGTAGTTATAATTGGAATAATTCTAAGCTGGGGTAAGAATCTAACTAACACCTCAGTAAATGAAGTTAGTACTTTTGAAGATAACTATGGAATAGATACTGTTACTATGTTAAAAGCTAAGAACTTTAATAATAGTAAACTAGTAATAGAAAATCTAAAATCTAAAAGTGCAGTAACAATCACAGGTTATAAAATCATTTCAGATCTTACTAATGATCTACTAAACACAGTTGTCAATCTACCAGAAAGTGTAACTATTGAATCTGGTACCTCAGGCTCAATAGATATTGTTCAACCATCAGAAACTAAATTTGATGTTCAATTAATAACTGATCAAAATATGTATATTGATGTTCAAAATATTCCTAACTTTCAAAAACAAACCTTTACTAGTACATTTGGTGAAACAGCTTATACTGATTATGGTAAATCAGTTCAGCAAACTACAGATGGTGGATATATAGTTGCTGGATATACATCATCTTATGGTGATGGAAATTCTGATTTATGGTTACTTAAGACTGATAGTTTTGGAGATCTAGATTGGAATTATACTTTTGGTGGTGATTCAGAACATGATTATGGTTATTCAGTTCAACAAACTACTGATGGAGGTTATATTGTTACTGGGGTATCAAGTGCTGGAGCTGGATCTGATGTTTGGCTACTTAAAACTGATAGTTCTGGTACTTTAGATTGGAATCAAAACTTTGGTGGTGCTGGTTATGAAGTTGGTTATTCAGTTCAACAAACCACTGATGGTGGATATATAATTGTAGGATATACTGTATCTTATGGTGATGGTACTGATGCTTATTTAGTAAAAACTGATAGTTCTGGTACTTTAGATTGGAATCAAAATTTTGGTGCTTCTGGTTATGAAGCTGGTAAATCAATTAAACAAACCACTGATGGTGGCTATATTATAGTAGGAGAAACAAGTTCTTATGGTGCTGGTGGTTCAGATATTTGGTTAGTAAAAACTGATAGTTCTGGTACTTTAGATTGGAATCAAGTTTTTGGTAGTTCTAGTAATGATTCTGGTAACTCCGTTCAGCAAACCATCGATGGTGGATATATTGTAGTAGGGTCTACGGGTTATGGTGATGAAGGTGCAACAAATATTTGGTTACTTAAAACTGATAGTTCTGGCACTTTAGATTGGAATCAAACCTTTGGTGGTGCTGGTTATGATTATGGTAGATCAGTTCAGCAAACTTCTGATGGTGGATATATAATTACTGGTGATTATTCTGAGAGTGGTGGTACTAAATTATGGTTAATTAAAACAAATAGTTCAGGTAGTCAATTGTGGGCCTTAGATTCTGATTTAAATTATTCTGGTTATTCTGTTCAGCAAACTACTGATGGTGGCTATATAGTTACTGGTACATCTACATCTTCTGAAAGTACACCTTGTGGTAGTGGAACTTGTTATTATCATGATCTTTTATTACTTAAAGTTGATTCAGCTGGTAATATCTCTTAAATAAATTTATAAATTGTTTCAATCTAATTCTTAATAAAGATTAAGTATGACTAAAGCAAAAAATAATAACTATTTAATTAAAGTTTTTACTTTTTTTAAGAAAAATCCAGTTTATCTATTATTGGTTGCTTTCTTAGTATTTTTAATAATTTTTCAATTACCTTTTTTTAATAGTTCTGAGCAAATAGCTGGTTGGGACACTGTTGCTCATGAGTATACTATTGAGAAATACTCAGAAAATCTATATAAAGGAAACTTCTTTTTTTGGGATAGTAGTTGGTTTAATGGTTATCCATCTTTATTATTTTATCCTCCTTTATTTTTTATAATAGTAAATATATTACATTATCTAACCTTTGGGTTAATAGGCATATCATTATTACTTAAATTAATCTTTCTTTTAAGTTCTCTATTGTTTGTGTATGCTGTGTATTATTTATTAAGTAACTTCTTTAATTTTTCAGAAAATAAGAATATTATATATACTACTTTAGTTTCATTTCTTTGGTTGTTAGCACCGTCTATGTTTGATCAGTTTGGGATTGGTCTTGCTAGTTTATACTCTTTAGGTGAGTTTACAAACTTTATATCTATTATTATTGGTTTATTTTTAATTGGATACTGTAAGATATTTCTAAATACTAAAAAAAAGAAATTAAAGAATTATTTATATTTTATATTTTTATATAGTACCTTATTATTAACACATGTGTTTTCCTTCTTCTTTTTTAGTATTTTATTATTCTTTATGCTAATTGAATATATTATTAGAAACTATAAACAAAAGTTAATTTTTAAAAGAACTATAAAACCAGTGATTATTGTAATAATAAGTACAATTGTAGTTAGTAGCTTTTGGCTATTACCATTCTTAATTAACCTAAGTTATAGCACAGCACAACCATATACTGTGTTTTTCTCAAATTTAAATTTTAATCAATTTTACTTATTTTTCTTAGTATTTGGAAGTAAATTAAGATATTTGTTTTTTATATTGTCATCAATAGGGCTTATCTACTGTATTATTAAAAGAAAACACTTATCCTTGATTTTAGGGTATGTTGTTGCTGTTTTATTAACATACTCAATCACTTTTGGTTTAAATCTAACCTTACACTACTATAGATTTGCAGCCTATATGTATCTAATATATATTATCTTTATAATATTAGGTTTAGAATTTATAAATAAACTAAACTTTAAAAAAATATATGAATATTTACTAGTTATTTGTTTTATATTTTTAATATACTTTCTAATATCTGGGCAAAATGGATTTTCTGTATATTACAAACATAATGTAGATAACTATCCATACTATGAAACATCAGAAAATTTAATACAAGATTTAAAAGAACTAGACAAAATCCAACCAATTACAAATGTATATGCTGAGCAATTAAGAATGGAATATCTAGACTGTTTATCATCACCGCATATTATAGAATCTGATTTAGCTAAAAATGATATTCCATCTATTTTTGGACTATATACAGAATCAACAACCATGTCAAGATATATTTACTTTTTAGTATATGGAATTAGTGATAATGCTAGTTGGATTGTTCCTAAATCCTTAAAAGAAAGAAGAGTTAAGATTGAATCTGTCTATGATAGATTAAGCTATTTTAATATAAACTATATTATTGCATACTCTAATAAATTAAAAACAAATCTAGATAATTATAGTAACTCTTATTTAATTAAAACATATGATCTTGGATGTCAAAATAAATTTAATTTATATAAATTTAATAGTCCTAATTCTAATGAAAAAGAAGTAATTGTATCTAACCATAAACCATTTATATATTTTAGTAATAAAGAAGATACTACCCTATTTGCAAGAATTTGGTTTGAAAAATCAGAGCTTTATAAATTTCCTTTAATTAAAAGTAAACAAAAAATAAATAAATTTGACTTTAGTAATTTTAATGATAGATTTTCAGGAATAATTTTACAAGAAAATAAAACAATTAGTTCATCTTTAGAACAAATTATCAAAGATAATAATATTAAAGTGATATTAAGTAAATATGATATTAATAAATCAGATGTTGAACTATTTTATAATAATGAAAATATAACTGATCTCACAAATATAATATCAAATGTAGATAGTAATTCTAATATTACTAATATAAATATTATAGATAGTAAAATTAACTTTACAATTAACTCTAATAAAGAAGTGCCAATTATTATTAGAAAATCATATTTTCCCTATTGGAAATCTAACAATTTAGAAATATATGATGTAACCCCTAATCAAATGTTAGTATTTTCAGAAAATGATGATATTGATTTAACTTTTAAAATCCCAGTTATTTTTAAAGTACTATTTGTTGTGTTTATATTGTTCTTTATTTTTATGATTTTGGTAATATTTAACCTAATTACCCTAAATAAATAGTGGTGATTGTGTATACATAATAAGTGTGTTTTTAATAGTTTTGGTTCATAATATAATACATCAAATTACCCCTTCTTACGTATGAAATAAAAGTGTAAAACAGATGGGAATAAATAATCTAATATTTAACGAAATTCTAAAAAGAGGATACAAACAAGAAGGAAAAACTAGAATTTGGGATCTGTCGGACTCTAAACTATGGTATCTTACTTCTAAACAATCACAAGGTTTTTTAGACTTAGAAAAAGATGAAACCTATAATCAATCTATTATCCAAACAGAAGTTGATTTAATTAAAAATAATCTTATGTCAATTATTGGACAAATGAAAGCAAGAGCATACAATATTATTGATGTTGGATGTGGTGATGGAAAAAAAGCATCTTTGTTTATTGGTGAGTTCTCTAATTATTTAAATATTAGATACTGTCCTATTGATATTAGTTCTTACATGGTTCAAAAAGCTTCAGAAAATATAAGAAAACTAAAAGTTAGTGAAGTTTTAGAATTTAATTGGAATATTTCAGATTTTGAGAATCTAGATAATGTAACTGTTTTATTTAGAAACCCTATTTTTAAACATCATTTTATGTTATTTTTAGGAAACACTATGGGTAACTTTGCAAGTAACAATATTCTACAAACAATTAGAAAAAGTATGAAGAAAGGTGACTTTTTATTAGTTGGTAATGGAATATCTAAAAGTGATACTGATTGGATACAAGAATATAAAGATAATAATATTAAAAAATGGCTAATTCAAGTTCCTTTATTGATTGGACTTGAGGAAAGTGACATAGAATATGATGTGAGATATAAGAATAATAAAATTGAAGAATTATTTGTTGTTCAGAATAATAAAACAATTGAACATATGGATAAAAAGTTAGAATTTAAAAAAGGAGATATGATTATAACTGGTATCTCTTATAAATACACAAAATATGAATTTAAAAATATATTAAATAATTTCTTCCCTAAAGTGAGGATTGTTTATGATTCTAATGATACATATGCCTTAGCATTATGTATTGTCTAATTATTATTAAGATATTGAGTTATCCCACTTTTTTATAAAAAATAGCTTTTTAAAGGTTTTGTGGGTTAACTATTATGTGTTTATAAACTCTAGAACCATTAAAAACAAGAAATATTATTATTTAGAAGATGATTTATCTATTTATGGTTTTAAAAAAAGATTTAGTGTATTTCTTAATGGATCTGTTTCCTTTATTAAATTCCAAAAAACATTTAATGAACTAAGAAATAAAGTAATTATTGAGTCTGCCAAAGTAGTCAAAAATAAATTTAAACCAAAAATACTTAATTCTTCTGAGCTTGTAGAACTTGAAAAACTAAAATATAATTATAAATTATTTAAAAAATATCTAAAAGATAGTTACTTATCTTTTGATGAAGATCAATTTATTAGATTTGTACAAGGTAGTGCCTCAGTAGAAGGTAACTCTATATCTCTTCAAGAAGCAACTCTAATTATTAAAGATAAAATAAGTATTGAAGGTAAAACAATTGATGAAATTAAAGAAATTGAAAATTTAAAAAACACAAAACAAATAATTGATAAGAAACCAAAAATTACAGAAAAAACTATTAAAAAAATACATAAACAAGTAATGGAAGGATTTAATTCAAAATTCCCTGGTGAATATAGAGATGGACCAGTGTATATCACTGGTGCAAGAATACAACCACCAGCAGCATCTAGAGTTCCTGGCCTATTAAAAGAATTAATTGAATGGTATGATGAAAATAAAAGTAAAATGCATACAATTGAATTAACCTCTTATTTCCATTCAAAATTTGAATCAATTCATCCATTTAGAGATGGAAATGGAAGAGTTGGTAGAGAGTTACTTAATCTGATACTAATAGAAAATGGTTATCCTAGAATAATTATTAATCTTAAAAATAGAGCAAGTTATATAAATATTCTTGAAAAGCTACACTATTCAAAAGAAAACATAAAATTTAGTGATTTTACCTATAATTGTTTATTAGAAAGAGCTAAAATTATAGAAAAAACAATTAATGAGCACAAAGAAGTAATTTATAAAAAAATTAAAAAATAAAAGATTTAAAAAGACTATATATAATATATAAATACTAAAATTGTGAACTAAAATGGCAGAAACTGAACTTAAGAAAAAAGTAAGACCAATGTTTGAAAAGGACTGGAAAAAACACTATGAAGTAAAAGCACTTACTAACTTAGGGTATTCTAGAAAAGTATGTAAGAAGTGTGGTAAGGCTTTCTGGTCAACCACAAATAAAGATATTTGTTCAGATTCTTCATGTAGTGGTGTTACATTTATTGGAAAGAAAACAAAAGCCTATTCCTATTCAGAAACATGGAATGAAATTGAAAAGTTCTTTACTAAAGAAGAACATACATCAATACCAAGATATCCAGTTATTCCTAGATGGAGAAACGATCTATATTTCACAAATGCATCAATTATTGACTTTCAACCATATGTTGTGAATGGAGAAGTAAATCCACCAGCAGATCCTTTAATAATTCCACAAACATCAATTAGATTTGGAGATGTATCTAATGTTGGTGTTACTGGTACTCATTATACTACCTTTGTTATGTTTGGACAACATGCATTTAATACAGATCCTAAAAAACCATACTGGAAAGAAAAAGCTTTATCTTTAGACTTTAGATATCTAACTAAAGTAATTGGAGTTAAAGAAGAAGACCTTGAGTTCCATGAAGATGTATGGGAAGGTGGAGGTTACTTTGGACCTTGTATGGAGTATTTTGCAAATGGTGTTGAACTAGGTAACTGTGTGTTTATGGAGTTCCAAGATCTAGGTTCTGGAAAATATGAAAGACTTAAAAAACCAGTAATTGATATGGGTGCTGGATTTGAAAGATTAGCTTGGTATACTAATGGCACACCAACTAGCTATGATATTACATTTAAAGAAGTTCTAAGTTATTTAAAAAAACAAACTAATGTTGAATTTAATAAAAAACTATTAGAAGATTTCTATAGACTATCAGGACAACTAAATGTAGATGAAGTTATTAATCTAGAAAAAGCAGAAGATAGTCTAGCAAACAAACTTGGATACTCAAGAAAAGAACTTTTTAAAAAATTAGAACCAGTTCATTCTCTTTATGCTATTGCTGATCATACTAAAACACTTCTTTATACTTGTACTGATGGTTTACTACCAAGTAACTCAGGTGGTGGATATAATCTAAGAATGCTTGCAAGAAAGATATTTGATATAAATAATAAATTTGAATTTAAACTAGACTTTAATAGAATATTTGAAACACATGTTAAGTCATTAGGTAATTTTGATCCAACTGTAAAGAGTGGACTTAAAACTGCTTGTGATGTTCTTGAAGAGGAAAATAAAAAATATAAAGTTAGTAAAGAAAAAGCATATTCTAAACTAACAACCATCTTTAAGAATGAAAAAAAACTAAATACTAAGGACTTTGTACAATTATATAAAAGTGATGGAATAACTAAAGAACAATTAGAAGAAGTAGCTAAAAAACTAAATAAAAAACTAGACCTTCCATTAGACTATTATGGTGCAATAGCAGAAAGTAATATTACTGGAAAGAACAGTAAAGAACTAAATGGTGTGCATAAACTTCTTGGTAAAGAAAATAAAGAAATAATTAAAATGCTACCAAACACAAAGAAACTATATTATGATAATAAAACAGAATCAACATCAAAAATAATATATGCCTCTGAAAGACTAATAATTTTAGATAAAACCCCTTTCTATCCAGAAGGCGGTGGACAAGCATATGATTTAGGAACAATTAATGGTTCCTATGAAATTAAAGAAGTTTATAATTATGAAGGAAAGATATTACACTTTATAGATAATCCAAAAAAAGCATTAAATCTTGGACAATTAATTATATGTTTAGTTGATGATGAAAGACAAAAACAACTAAGATGCCAACACACATCTACACATCTATTAAATGCAGCATGTAAGAAGATACTAGGTCAACATATTTGGCAGGCAGGAGCATATAAGGATGTAAAACAAGCACACTTAGATATTACTCACTATAAATCAATAACCGATAAAGAACTAAAAGCAATTGAACAACTAGTAAATGAATGGATATTTGAAGCACACAAAATAAATATATTTGAACTACCTAAAGATAAAGCAGAAAAGAAATATGGATTTAGACTTTATCAAGGAGGAGCAATACCAGGAAATACTTTAAGAATAATTGAAATTTCAGGAATAGATGTTCAAGCATGTGCTGGATTACATCTATCAAACACATCAGAACCAGGTATATTTAAAATAATAAAAAGAGCATCAGTTCAAGACGGTGTTGAAAGAATTTTCTTTACAACCTACAAATCTGCACTAAAATATATTAAAGAACAAGAACAACTATTAGACCAAGCAGCAGAAACCCTATCAGTGTCAAGAGTTGAACTACCAAAAACAATTAATAATTTCTTTAAAGAATGGAAAACACAAAAAAAAGAAATTGATCTATTAAGACATAGAATTGCTGAATATGAAAGCACATCAATAATTAATACATCAGATAAGAAAGTAATTGCTAAGTTTAATCTAGATAGTATTGAGATACTAAAGATATTTAAAAAACTACAAACTGTTCAGAAATCACAAGATAAATCAATAGCAATCTATAATAATAATGGGAATGTGTTTATTTGGAAAGCACCAAACTCAAAAATCACAATTGAAGAATTAAAGAAAGAACTTGAGAAAAAACTAGGTAAAAGCATAAAAGGTGGAGGAAAAGAACTCTTCCAAGGTAAGACCTATTAAATCATAGTTAAAAATATTAAATAATGAGTAGATATGAACTTAATAAAAATAATTTCAATTATTTTAATAATTATTGTAATATTTATAGTTGCATTATCCTATCTCTCACCATCAGAAGAAGATGTATCTAGTATTAAAGATGCTAATCTAAGTGCAGTTGTTGTAGATAATGCAAATAGCATATACTCAAATGTTAAAAATAAAATAATTTATGGTTCCCCAGATAGACAACTACCAACAAAACTATACTTCTGTCCAGAGGATAATTGTGAGTTAGAATTAATAAATCTAATTAACTCAGCAAAAAAGTCAATTGACTGTGCAGTTTATGATATAACTTTAGATGCTGTTACTGATTCATTGGTTGATGCATATAAACAAGAAAAAGAAGTTAGAATTGTATCAGATTATGATAGATCCTCTAAACAATACTCTAAACTAGGAACAATTAGATCAGCAAGCATACCAGTTATTACAAATCCATCAGAAAATACATATATGCATAATAAGTTCTGTGTTTTTGATAATAAAACAGTTTGGTTAGGATCAATGAATTTTACCTTAAATGGAAATTATAAAAATAATAATAATGTTCTAGTAATTGAAGATAAAGAGTTAGCTAAACTTTATACAAATAAGATAGATTTATTCTTTTCTGGTCAGTTTAGTCTTGAACTAAACCCAGAAATTGAAATTAAACAAGTTGGTAACTTAGAAAACTATTTCTGTCCAGAGGATAATTGTTTATATCATGTTCTTAGACATATGGATAGTTCAAAACTATCAGTTGATTGTATGTTTTTTAGTTTTACCTCTGATGAGGTAACTGATCTTCTAGATACTAAGAACATAAATAGAAGATTTATATTAGAAAAAAGAAATATAAGTGAATATTCAGAATTTGAGAGACTAAAAGATATTGGTGTACCTGTGATTACTGATAATAATCCAAATAGTATGCATAATAAGCTATGTGTGTTTGATAACCAGATAGTTATGACTGGATCTATGAATCTTTCAGCAAATGGTACAGATAATAATGATGAGTCATTAGTTTTTGTTAATGATTCTAATCTAGCACAAAGATATACTGAGTATTTTAATAAATACTGGGTAGAATGGAGTTAGAAATTGCTTTTATTTAATTGGAATTGATTATAATGGTAAGGAAAATGATAAATACTCTTAGATTTAAAAAGATTGGAAAATTTAATTTTATAGATTTAAAGAATATTAAAAGAAATAGTTTATTTAAATATAGGGCAGATATTAAAACTAATAATTTTTATCTAAAAGTTGGTATTAATCCAATAAAGAAAAAGATATATATTCATAGTTTAGAATGTGGAAAAGAACCAATAAATAAAACACTAGGTGAATTTAAAAAATTAATATTTAATATAATTGATTTTGCAAAAGAAAATAAATTTAAAGAAGTTTCTACTAACACCTGGATTTTTGCAAAATACCCAAATATAGGAAGTTATTTTGGATTTATACCAGAAAATAAAGAAAAACTAAAAAAATTTAATGAATTTTTAAGTAAGAAAGGTATACATAATATTGTTAAA